>MDTF01011986.1_pt1 | contig 33490 bp, 29 predicted proteins | sample 811191 | NCBI WGS metagenome assembly MDTF01 (sample SAMN05326649, study PRJNA326480) | marine metagenome | isolation source: seawater | place: Southern Ocean | collected 2011 | reverse complement strand
TTTGCAATAAGTATGACAATATTATTTTATAATATATGTTTAAATTTTGCTGTAAAAACAGTAAAAAACATTAGTTATTGTCAGTTAATAATAAATTTTAGTATTATATTAACAATTATATTAGCTAGTATTTTATTTAAACAATATATTGATATATTCTCTTTATTTGGTATGTTATTATGCTTTATTGGATTTTCTATTGTTATTTATAATAACAAAAATTAATAAAAAATATAAAAATATAAAAATATAAAAATGTAATGCAATATAATATAATAAAAATATAAATATTTTATTATATCATGAATATAGTATTAAATAATGATGCTTTATTAATTCAAAAAAATTACAGAAGATATTATATTAATAAAAAAGTTAGAAATATATACATATATTTACCAGATGACCTACAATATTTAATAAAAAAATATATGAATTTAGATATATATTACAAAAAATTTAAAAGAAATTTGAGAAATGTTAGTGATATTAAATTATTCAATACAATATATGATATTACAAATTATTCATTATTAACTTATACAATTCCTAGTAATAATATGCGAGTTATAGAAAATAATATTAATAACTATAGCTTTTCTGATAAGATAAATTTGATAGAATATTTATATAATAATAAAAATTATATTACTTTCATAGTATATTTTTATGAAAAATATAAGACGATTATTAGTTATGATATAAAAAATAAATTTAATATGCTTATATTTACCTATACTTTACTATTTAATAATTTATTATGCTCAGATGAATATAATGCTTATATTTGTACTGTTACTAACAATATATTATATAATAATAATAATAATAATAATAATAATAATAATAATAATAATAATGATAATGATAATGAAATATTTGATAATACTTACAAAAAAATTAGTAAAGAATTATTTGAATTGTACAATAATTATTTAATGAAAAATATATAATAGATTTTTTTATAAAATATATAATATACTTTTGATATTACTTTTTAAATTAATATCAAAAGTATAAGTTGTACGTGATCAATTATATTTAAAGCCCATTTTTCTTAATTGTTTATTTATATATTAATTTTGTTTAAATTAATTTATATTTGTTTTTTTGTTTTTTTTTTGTTTTTGTTTAGTTTTATATTTGTATTTTTATATGTTTTACTTTTTTTGAGTTGTTTAGATTTTGATTTTAATGTGTTTTTAATTTTATATTTTCTATTTTTTTGTGTTTTATTATTTACAGTAATATTATTTTTTATAAAATTGTTTATTATATCAATTGGAACCAATTCGTTTTTTATATTTTCTATTATATTTATACTATTTGTATTGTTTTCATTTTCTTTTTCTTTTTCATATTTTGGAACTAAATTATTTATAAAACCTAGATCTTTTTTACCATCTATAAATGCGAACATTATACTTAATATATATAATTATAATTATTTATTTATTTGGTTATATGTACGTTTTATTATTTTATTTATTTTTTTTTCTCTTTTATTTTTTATTAACTCTAATAATTCATCGCATTTATCGTCATCTTTAAAATATTCTAAAAAACATTCATATAATAAATTATATGATATAGGTTTATATGAACACGTGTTATTAAATGTTAGAATACCATCACTTATTTTAATTTTTCTATTTGTTAAATCATTGTTTTCGGCTATATTTATTATATCATTACATATAACATTTCTTTCTTCGCGTTTTTTTTTTAATTCTTTATTGATAGTATTAATATTATTATCTAATAAAACCCACGATTTTATTTTATTTTCAAGCATAAATAAATATATATTTATTTATATATTTATTTATTTATATATTTATTTCTTTATTTATTTGTATTTCTTTATTTATTTGTACTAATTCATTTTCTTCTTCTGGATTTACTAGATCTTTTTGTTTTTTTTGATACTCTTTTTTTAGATTTTTTAGATTTTTTCGATTTTTTCGATTTTTTCGATTTGTTAAATTTTTTAGATGAAAATACAGTAAATCCTTTTTTTTTTGATAATTGATTAGCTGCTAATAAAATACCAGGAACAGCTATCTCATTTAAAATGCCTCCTCTTCTGCCACCTTTACAAACCATAATATAATAATATATATATATATTATTTATTTTTATAAATAAATAAGCATTATTTATTGTTTGGTATTTTTTAATAATTTAATTATTTTTTTGTTTGAATTAAGTGATATTATTAATATTCCTAAATTAATAGTAGTCAAAATCAAAATTAATATGATAAAAAATATAAAATATATATAGATATCTTTATTAAATAAAATATCTATTAAACTATTATTATTATTATTATTATTATTATATATTTGTGTTTTATTTAATTCATTTTCATTTAACGAATATTTATTTAACTTATTATTTGATTCTGTATATGAATTTAATATATTAAGTATTAATTCTATTATCATATTATTATCCAATTTAATATATATATATTAAATTTAATATTTATTTAAAAAAATACAAATATTATATTTAATGAAAAAATCAATATTAAATATTAATGATGTATGCAATTTCAATAAAGTTATTTTAGGCTATCCTAAAATATTATCTGAAAATAATTATATTTCTAGAATTACGTATGGAGATATTAATACTAATTTATATATTCAATTGAATCAAACTATTACAAAATCTGGTATCATAAAAACCAATAATAAATGTTATACAGAATTGGTGTATAATAATAATAATACTAATCAAAATTTATTTAATTTTGTTGATAAACTAGAAAATTATGTTATTGATACAATATATAATAATAAAAATTTATGGTTTTATGATTCTGATAATATGACACGTGATGATATTGTAGATATATTTATACCTACAATTAGATATTATAATAATAGAGAAAATATAATTTTGAAATGTAATGTTAATTACAATAAGATTTTATGCTGTGATGAAAATAATAATATATTAAATATTGAAAATTATACTTATGATAAAAATATTATTCCAATGTTATCTTTCAATGGTGTTAAAATTAATAATGGTAATATATATATTGATATATATTTACAACAATTTATGATTTTAGATAATTGTAATGATGATGTAGATAATAATATAATGATTAGTAATAATTTAAATAACAAAAATCAGAATTATGAAAATTCTAAACAAAAAAAAAATGATGATGTTAATGATGTTAATGATATTAATGATGTTAATGATATAAATGATGTTAATGATATAAATGATGTTAATGATATAAATGATGTTAATGATGTTAATGATGTTAATGATGTTAATGATGTTAATGATGTTAATGACGGCAAATTAAAGAGTAAATATAATACCGACGAGGATAATACAGACAATACTAATAGAGATGATGGTAATATTCTTGATAAAATAACTCCATCTAACGAACATAATTTAAATAAAGATAATAAACCACATCACGATGGTAACGTTATTGAAAAGGAAACAGAAGAAAAGGGTGATAATGCGGTAAAAGAAGATAGCGAAGACGAAAGTGAAGAATATGACGAAGAAGATAGCGAAGAAGATAGCGAAGAAGAGGAGGAAGAAGAGGGCGAAGAAGAGGGTGAAAAAGATATTAAAATAGCAAGTGGGTTGCATAATAAAAAAAACAATGATAAAAACAATCAAGATAATGAGTTAAATATAAATGACTATAATATAGATAATATAAATACTAATGAAAGTCATAAAATCAATAATTCAACTATATTAAAACATGAAAATTCAATTGATTTAGCCAAATTAAATATATTAGAAGAAATAAATGATGTAAATATAGAAAATGATTCAACTATAAAATTGAAAAATAAAAATGAAATATATTTAGAAATATATAAAGAGGCCTTAAAAAAAGCTAAACAAATTAGAAGCAATGCAATTGATGCATTTTTACAAGCAAAATCTATAAAAAATAAATATAATTTAGCAGATATAATAAATTCGGATTCAAGTGATAGTAATTAATATAATATTCATAAAAAAATTATATTTTAAAAAATAATATATTATTTATTTTATATAAATGGTATCGAAGAAAAATTTTTTAAAAAATTTTGGAATTAATGCAGAAAGTATTTTAGGAAGTGTAGCATTAATAGTTTTGATTTATGCTATTTACAAATATTCTAATACAAAAAATACAACATTATCTGGTATGAATGTATTAGATACAGCTAAATCGGTGGTTAAAACTTCTGGTAATATTGCTGGATCAGCTATAGAAACAACTGGTAATTTAATAGGAGGCACAGCACAAGCGACTGGTAATATTATTGGGGCAGGCGGAGATATCATAGATAATGTTGCTAGCGTAACAGCTAATACAATAACAGATGTAAGTTCTTTAAATAATTCACCAAGCGACCAGGTGTCGTCTTTATTACCGAATAACAGTAATAATAGTTCAATGTCAATGGTAGATGCCACATTTTCACAAGGTGTAAGAGAATTATATAAACAACAATCGCCTATGAGAAATTCTAATTTACAATTAAGAGATGATCCAATAATACCATCAAATACTAATTCTGGATGTTTATGGAATCAAAGCACAATAGAATCATCATCTCGTCGTCCCCAAATATTAAAAAATGATTAATTATATAAAATAATTATAATACAAATATTACATAATTTTATATAATATTTGTAGTTTATATTTTAATACTATATATTATAACATGAGCAACCTAATAATTTATATTTTGTTAATAATAATTTTGTTAGTATCAATTAGAATATATTTGAAATCGGATTCATTTAATTTAAAATGTATTATATCTGATGTAGACGGAAATAGATATTGCGTACGCGATAGATCAAAATTAGAATTAGCTGCCGATTTATTAGCAACTGTAACACAAAATTTGATAAAATTAGTAGATCATTTAAATAAAGAACACCCTGACGATGAAAGAACAATAATGATAACGAAAAATTTCAACCCAAAAAAAATAACAGAAACTTTACCTACATCAGAATATACAGCATATAGTGAAAACAAAGGCGAGAAAATAGCATTTTGTTTAGATACAGAAAAAGATAATAACGGAAAATTGATGGATTTAAATACATTGATGTATGTTGCATTACATGAATTAAGTCATGTTGGTTCAAAATCGATAGGTCATACTGATGAATTTTGGAATAATTTCAAATTTTTAATAGAAGAATCAAAAAAAATAGATATATATAATCCTGAAAATTATACTAAAGAACCAGCAAGATATTGTGGAACAAATATAACAGACAATCCATATTATGATTTGTAATTTAAAGATTAAATTTTTACATATAATTTATCATAAATATCATAATTATTGTAATATAAATCTAAATTTTTTAAAAATTCATTATCATCATATTGTATATTATTGTTGATTAATTTGAAATTATTTAAATTAATTTTAGGAAAAAAAATATCACAATCATATGATTTGTTTATATATGTTAAATAAATTTTATCTACTATATTTTTTTTTAAAAATAATTCATATATTTGATTACCGCCTATAATCCAAATATCTTCATAAGTTTTAGTTTTTGTAAAGTTTAACAAACTATCTAAATTAGTAAATGATTTCAATGTATAATCATTTATTTTTTCGTCTATTATTAATGTTTTAGATAATATTAAATTATCTCTATTTAATAAATTTTTATTTATACTTTGATAAGTATTTTTTCCCATTATAATTGCATTTTTTTTATTACCAGTTGTTAAATTTTTAAATTTTTTTAAATCGCTTGTGTAATACCAAGGTATACTATTATTTATACCTATACCATTATTTTTACAAATTGCTACTATAATATTTATTTTAGTCATAGTTATTTTAAAATTATATGTATTATTTATATATATATATGTTAGATATTTTTAAACTTTATATTAATAATATTAATAAAATAAACGAGGTATATTTGTTCAGTAAAAGTTTCGTTAATATCAAAGAAAAATTAAAATACAATATTGAAGAATTTATTTTATCTAATATTTACAAAACAAATAGCGATTTATTAAATACTAATGAAATAGATTTGCTTAAAAAAGACGATTCAACTATATATTTGTGCGATACTAATATTTTTTTTGATGATACAATTGAATTTGTAAAGTTCAAATTTTTGAAATATTATAATAAATACAATAAACCAATATCATTTGAATCGTTATATTTTTATTCAATTACCAAAAACAAAAACTTTGATATAAAAAATTTTTTTGATTTTTTAAATAAAAATAATAATTATAAAGAAAAATTTATCACTTACTTTTCTAATATTCAAAACATATCTATAGATCAACTTGATTTGGATAAAATATTTAAAGATAATACTATTAATTATAAACTTTTATTAGATTTAAAATTTGATGATTTTATTATTAATAAACAATTGGGTCATACAGTTAATGATGATTATTATTCTTTTATCGTTAATTTATATGATATATATGATAATAAGAATATACAAGATATTAATAGTGATATTAATACAAATAACAATAATTTATTATTTGAATATAATATTATAAATAATTCTATATACATTATTAAATATGATGATGTAATTGAATATAATAAAACTTATAATTATAATATCAAATTGATAACTAAACTTTATTTTCCATTTTTATATAATATTGATATAACCTCAAATGATGATTATTATGAAAACAAAGATAAATTATTAGAAAAATCTAATAACATATTAGAATCTAAAGAGTTTAATAGTAAAAATGAAATTATTGATCTCATGTATTTAATTCAAAAAGATACTCAAAAAATTAATTATAATTATATTGGAGTAAAATCTATTCAATTTGATATTAATAATAACAATAATAATTATAATTTACCATTGGAATACCTTTTTAAAATTTTTAATAGTAATAAAAATATACCATTTATAAAATATAATCCTGGCAAATTGCAAGAAAATATTTATAGATTATATTCGCCTTACAAATCTAAAGATAATAAAAAAATTCCTTATTATAATAAAAATAAAATATTTAAATATGTAAGAAATATCGGTAAAAATAATAAAATAGCTTTTGTTATTAATGATCCTAATAATTTTATAGTTGAATTAGATAAAAAAGGGTTATTAACTGTTAGTATTGAATTTATTAATACTATTGATGTTCAAGAAATTGATAAATATATTAACAGTAAAATAAATTACATTATAAATATATTAAAATTTAATTTAGATTCTATTGGATTTACGATCAATAAATACAAATCATTGTTAGACAATAATATCAATATAAAAAATATTGACTATGTATTTAACTTGAATATTAACAATTTTGATATTGAAACTTATAAATTTTGTTTGAATTCATTATTTAATATCATTAATTCTAATGATAACAAAAATAAAATAAAAACTATGCGATATAAAAGGGTTTCTAATTACAATTTATATAATGCCATTGATTCTTTTATAATAGAATTATTAAAAAATAATTATAATCAAGATGAAATATGTTATAAATTAAAAGAAAATTTTGACATGAAAATAGATGATGCTAAATCTAAATTTTTAGAGGTGATACATTCATTAGAATTAGAAAGTGATATTTTTAATTTCAAAACTTTGAAAATTAAAAATAATCCAGGATTTAAAACTACTGTTTATCCTGAAAAATTTACTTCTAATAAAATTATTTATATTCAAAATATTGATAACATATATTATTTAAAATTTATACCTCTTTATATTGACTCTATTTTAAAAATTTTTATTAAAAAATTTTCAAGTAATGATATTCTTAACCAAATTAATTCTATATGTAAAATTAAAACTAAAGTTAACGATGATATATTAATAAAAGATTTTGATACTACTAAGAAAATTTATAAAGATGAGGAAGACGAAGACGACTTAATTGATAATTATAACGATGACGACATTGATGATGTATTACAAAATACCGATGATAACTTTCTTGATTTATTACTAGACGATAATGACGATAACGATAACGATGAAATAACCGATGATGATGTTATTAATGATGATGTTATTAATGATGATAATGATGATGATGATAATAAAATAGAATCTATTGAAAAATTGAATGACCAATTAGATAAAGAAATAGATAAACAACATAATGATACTAAAAAATATAACACCAATTATTCAAAATATGACGAGGATGACGATGAGGGGGACAATGACACTGACGATGATGTTGGTAATGACAGCGAAGAAAATACCGATGCTGCTGTAAAAGATGAAAAAAAAGACAATAATGTTGCAAATATTGGCAGTAAAATAGATGTACAAGGTATGAATTTACATCCGAATCCAGCTCTTAAAAGATTAGTTAAACGTGAACCAAAAATATTTTTAAATAATGATAATCCATTCTTTACAACATATTCACGTATATGTCCAGCTAATGTTAAACGACAACCTATTATATTAACACAAGAAGAGAAAGATTATATTGACAAAAATCATAAAAATTCATATACTAATACTTTTCAATACGGAACAGATAAAAAATATTGGTACATATGTCCTAGGTACTGGGATTTACAAAGAAACGTTAGCTTAACTAAAGAACAGGTTGATTCTGGATTATTCGGAAAAGTAATACCAACCAATGCTAAAAAGGTACCAAAAGACGCAAATATATATGAATTTAATGATGCTAAAGTGCATATTGATCCTAAAACAAAAGAATATATAGAATATTCTCCTGGATTTTTAATAGATAAACATAATACAAAAGAAGGATATTGTATACCTTGTTGTTTCAAAGATTGGAATTCAAAAGTTCAAGAAAAATATAGAAAACAATGTTTGGAAAACATAAAAGAAGATAATTCTAAAAAAAAGGATAATTTTTATGAATATGTTAAAGGACCTGAAAAATTTCCGTTAGATAAATATAAATTAGGATTATTACCATTAAGTATACAATATTTTTTACAATTTGACAACTCCAAATGTATAAATAAAAAAAATAATATATTAAACCAAAACTATGAATGTTTATTAAGATATGGTGTAGAAAAAAATGAAAAGCAATCTTTTATATCATGTATTGCTGATGTATATGGTAATACTATTTTAAATAAAAATATAACATCAAAAGAAATGAAAGAATATATAATATCATCATTAAATATTGATAATTATATAAAATATAACAATGGAAATTTAGTTCAAATTTTTAAATCAAAAAAGGATAATATTGATAAATTGCTTGAATTAATTGATATGAATAAATATAATGACACAAAATATTATAAAAACATCGACATTAAAAATGAAAAACAAGTAAGATTATATAAAACAATTATTAATTCGTTAAATAATTTTATTAATTATTTAAACAATGATGAGATTATTATAGATTATACATATTTGTGGGATATAATATGTACACCTAACACGAGTTTGTTTCCGTCTGGTATAAATTTGATTGTATTAGAAACATGTAACAATGATATTACTAATAATGTTAACGTTGTTTGTCCTAAACAATTTTATGTTAATGAAGTATTAGATTTTAGAAAGTATAATTTGATTTTATTAAAACAAAATAAAATATTCGAGCCAATTTATTCAATTACTGAAACAAATTTAAGTTATTCTATAAAAAGAACTTTCAGTTTTAATATTATAAACGATAATTTAAATTATTTCAAAAAAATATTAAATACTATAAAATATCATATTGATAATAATTGTAAAAGTCAGTATACATCACTTGATAAATTTAAATCAAATACTAATTTGAATTATATTGTTAATTTGTTAATAAAAAACAAGTTTGAAATTTTGTATCAAATTTCTAATTATCATTCAAAAATTATTGGAGTTGTTGTTAAAAATTTTGAAATAATTGATAATAAATCTTTTTTTGTTCCTTGTTATCCATCATCTATATATGATTCATTTGATATACCAATTAAATTTATGGACGATTATCATGATAATTATTATAATAATTATTTCGATACATTACAAGCATTAACTACAATTTACAATTTAAGTAATAAAAAAATTAACGTTAATCCATATATTAAAATATATGAAAATAATTTATTAGTTGGTATATTAACTAATGCTAATCAATTTGTAATGTTAAAAGAACCTGAATTTATAAAAGACAATGATGAATTAATTAGTGTAAATGATAGTAATTTAATGGTAATTGATAATTTTATTCAAACTTATAATAATGATAATGATAATGATAATGATTATGTATCTAATTTAAAATTGGATATTAATTTTTATAAAGCTTTTACTGATACTTTTAAATATATATTTAAAAATATAGCTTATTATAAAGAAAAAATTACATTAAATGAGATATTAAACAATAATCATTCTACTTATAAAAATAAAATAGATAATGTAACTAGTATTTTAAAAACAATAGGTGAAAAATATTTTATGTTTGTTAAATATGATAAACAAATTTTGAAATTAATAACAGATGTAAATATATGTAATAATAATGTGTGTGATTCTAATTATTGTTATAAAAATAAAGATGGTTCTGATTGTAAATTAATAATTCCTGAATATAATTTAATAAATGATAATTTTAAAAATGAAATTGTCTACTATAATAAATTTTCCGATGAATTAGTTAGAAATAATTATTCTAGACTTTTTGTTTTAGGAGATAATGAACTATATAAATTTAATAATATAAATTATAATATAAACGAACAGGAAATTTTAATTTTTCATTCTTTACTAACTCAAGACTTTTTTGAAAATTTGATTATTGATGATATTAAAAATAATAGTATTAATTATAATATATTAGATAAATATGATAATAATTTAAAAAAAGTTTTGAATTTTGATGCTATTGATAAAATAGAAGATATTTATAAAATTAATGATATGCTTTCAAAAAATAAGTTATCTTTAAATATTATTAACAAAAGTAAGGTAGATATTATCAAAAAATCTAATATTCCAGAAACTTCTGATATGAAATTAAAAAATTTATCTGGTTCTGATTCTGATTCTGAATCTGATTCTGATTCTGATTCTCAAGATAAACCAAAAAAACATCCTATATTAAGTAGCGATGATGATAATACCGATTCTGACAACGATGTTAATGACTTAAAAAAAAAAGATTCAACGAAAGACGAAATAGAAAACACTGATAAATTACAAATTGCTAGTGTAATAGAAAACATTGTACCTAATTGCAAATTAGTGAAATATAATGTTAGAGAAAAATTATTGAATAATTATTTTGATAATTATTCTGATAAAAATTTATATGAAATATTCAGCGATAATACTTCTAGGGTATGTACATTCAATACTTTATTATTATTATTAAAAGATAATAATATAACCATCTCTGTATTTGAAACAAAAAATTTACTAGTAAAATTGTACAATGAATGTCCATACGATAAAAATATTTTAGAAAAGCATATTTTAAAACAAAAAAAAGATAAAATATTAGACAGTAAAAAAATAGATTTGGGTGCGTATATTTTAAGTGAAAACTATTACATTTCAATGATTGATTTATATTTTATATTAAAACATTTTAAAATACCAAATATATTTATTTGTACAACAATTATTAATATCACAAAAAAATATAATTTTCTTGTAGGATATTATAATAATAACAATGATAATTATCATATGATAAAAATACATAGTGCACATAACAGATCTAAAAATAATATTATAAATTACAAATTATTAATGTATAGTAATAAATTAGCGATCAGTATCAATTCGATAAAAGAAACAGAAGACCATTTCAAAAATAATTTACTAACATTTATCAAATCAAATGAAAAAATAGACATGTATGATGCATTTTTAAAAACTTAATATAATAGATACATCATGTATATACCATATGCTCTCTCATATTTGTACACATATATTTTAATTTATAAAAATTAAAATATATGTAGATAGAAAAATGTGCCTTTTAAATGTATAGGCTTCATTTTTTTTGGCGGAGGGGGGGGGGTAATAGTGCTGATAATGTTTTATATGGGATAAACAATATGGGTATATATCTAATGAAAGCGAAGGACCACTTATAAATATTATATTAAATATCTATTATTTCATATAAACCTTCATCATGTTCTGGTTTCTCGTAGTTTTTTCTATACATATAAAGAGCAATTTTTGGAACTGGCTTCTCTCTTTGTATGTTTCTATACATAGATTCCTCTATAGTAGTAGTTAAATGTATCAGACGAACTGGAATGACTGCTTTTTGAGCGATTTCTATAAATATTTGCCGTTTTTTTATACTTGAATGTGTCTGGTCCAATATTATAGATTTATCAGGATACATTTCAATAGCAGATTTATATGCTTTTTTTAATTGGCTTTCGGAATTATAATCATCACCACGTATATGTAGATAAGGTTGGTCTTTAAAGGCTTTTTCTGCAAAACTGGATTTTCCACTACCAGGATAACCCATCATTAATACAATCTCTCTATGTTCTGGTATAGACACAAGTGATGATGACGATGATATTTCATCAAAAGGAAATATTTGTTCTGGTGATACATATTTAATACCAGAATTAATAGCAAATTGTTTATCACTATCCGCAAAATCACCTGTGCGACCAAGTGCGTCCCCAACATAAAACGACTCCTTTTTATTCACTAATGCTCGTTTATCAATATATACATTATACATATAAGGTTCTGGTTTTTTAAAGGCTTTATCGGTCTCTATAAATATATTTACTGGTAATTTTAAACTCGTGAAAACATTAATTATCTGCTTTATTTTGAAACTATTAGATTTTGATTGATTTGTGAAGATTACAATAGCATAGCCTTTTTTATAAATATCTGTTAATATTTCAGGCACAGTTGGTCTTAACCACATCCAATCGTCTTCGTCTTTGCTAAATGTTGTTTTAGTTTTCGGTTTTACTAATGTATGGTCGTAATCAAATCCAGCCATTTTACTGCGATATGTAAAATTATTGAGTTTTATATTAATCATATGTCCATCACTCGTATTAACCATTATTTATATAATTTACAGATTATAATTTTATAACAATTTTATTTTACATAATATAAATTTATTATTTTAAAATATTACAATTATTATTTTTAAATAATAAAATTAATTTATTTTTTATAGATTATTTTATAAATTTATTATTATAGTTGTGTACAACACACCTATACCCCCCATTTATGATCGCTCTTATTTCTAGACAAATGTAATAATAAAGTATTAACATTTTTTTTAAATAAAAAAAATTGAAATAGGTTTATATTTAAATATAATTTAATATAATATAATATATAATGACCAATACTAATTCCGTATCTAATATTCAGCATGTGGTTGCTCTTATGGACCGGTCAGGGTCTATGGCTGGTAAAGAGGAAGATACTATTGGAGGTATTAATTCCACATTAGATGAACTTAAAAATGATCCAATCCCCGATATTAATGTTAAAGTTTCTATCAAATTATTTGATCATAAAGAAACAATGTTAATTAAAGAAATGGTATTAGATAAAGTAAACCCAATTACAAAAGAACAATATTATCCACGCGGACAAACGGCTCTATATGATGCAATTGGAAATACACTTGACTATTTTATGCAAAAGAAAATTAATAATACAAATGCTTATAAGTTATGTAGCATTTATGTAGTTACAGATGGCTATGAAAATAGTAGTAAATATTATAACCAAAAAACAATTAAACAAATGATTGAAAATGCCGAAAACTATTATGATATCAAATTATTTTATTTAGCAGCAAATCAAGATGCCATTTTTGCGGCTAGCGCAATTGGTATTGGACGCGATCAAGCTCTAAATTATTGCGAAACATCAGATAATGTTGAATCTGCGTATCGTTCAATGGGATCATCAGCAAAGCGTCATGCATCGGGAACACCCGTTGGATTTACACATGTAGAGAGATCAGCATCTTATAAATATACAACACCTAATTCATCACCACCAAATAGTAGTCCGCCAAAAATTTGTCGTCAAAAAACGGTTGCTGTTACTAATTATTAACTAATATATAAATTATTAAGTAATTGATAATATATGAAATTGATTTATTATAAAATAAAAATTAATTTTTTTTATTATAAACAAATATAAATTATCAATTAAAATCAACCCAAATAAGAATCCATATCAGAACTTACATCAGAAACCGAGTCACATAGGGACCATTGTGCTATACTCATATATATATTAAGTCCTAGGCTTATATAGTCCTAGGCTTATATAGTATATTAGATAATTTATGTTTAGGGTACGTACCCATATTCACCGTAGACATATTGCTATTGTGTATTTTTTTATATGAAACATCATATCTGCTATGCCATGTGTCAAACTCTTTAGAGTTAGTGTTGACGCGCACCAAATTATGGTCCAGCGTCCAGTTATTCATATGATTTTCATATATATTGACTCTGTTATAATAGTCTCTTTTATTTTGTGGGCTTAAATATTCAACGGCTATATTTATTTTATTACGCAAGTCATGCAGGGGTATGATCGCTCGCGGATTGAGTACATTGCCATGCGTAATGCTAATACCATTTAGCGTTATGAGACAAGGTAAGTCGTATATACGTTTATCGTTATCGTTATTAATACTAACCGGGTAGATCATGATTTTCTTGCTGATTGGGCATCTATAGCTATCCTGAATAGGTTCATATCTCGGTCCCGCGGAACTTCTTGATCCGATCCTACGCCCCGTTGGGCTGCCTCTACGTCGAGTGCTACCCGTTGTATGGGGACTAGGTCGAGTGCTACCCATTGTACGGGGTATAGTTCGTGAGTTAACACCTGCTCGTTGATTATAAAAGTTACTTCTATACCTCTTATTTGGTTTATTTTTTCTTTTACTAAATTTGTTTCTTTTAATTTTTTTTTTAACCTTTTTTATAGTATTTTTTATAGTATTTTTTTTAGGTTTTTTTTTAGGTTTTTTTTTACTTTTTATAACTAAATTCATATATATATATATATATATATATATATAAAATATATATATGAATTTAAATATATGACTAATAATTAGTAGTATATGTTTAATTATAAGAAACCAAATGGTGTTATTAATTATTTACAAACATTCAAAAAATCCAAAATATTAATTAAAAGAATATGTTAGTTATTTTACAGATTTGTTGTTTGTAAATTTTCTAAATAGATATTAAGGGGTATATATTATTAGTAGTGTTATTCAGAAATCTAAAATGATCAACATACTTAATATAAAAAAAAATTGAATAATATAATAATATATATTATTAACAAATATAAATTATTATGTCGCCTATTATTTTATCATTTGACGGTAATATAGGGTCAGGTAAATCGAGTATTGTAAAATATTTTGAAAATAATTTTGAAGATTATTGCAATAAAAAAAAGAATAATAATTATAAAATTTGTTTCCTTCAAGAACCAGTAAAAGAATGGGAACAAATTATAGATAAAGAAACGAATGAGAATATTATTCAAAAATATTATAAAGACAATGAAAAATATGCATTTGCATTTCAAATGATGGCTTATATTAGTAGATTAAATCTATTAAAAAAAGCATTAGAAAAAGATTATGATATAATTATTACAGAGAGATCGATATATACAGATAAAAATGTTTTCGCAAAAATGTTGTTTTCAGAAAAAAAAATAAATGATATAGAATGGCAAATTTACAATTTATGGTTTAATGAATTTGACGATATTGTCAAAAATATTAAAACAATTTATATTAGAACATCTCCTGAAATTTGCCAAAATAGAATTATAAAAAGAAATAGATTAGGAGAAGATATTTCATATGAATATTTGAAAAATTGTAATTATTATCACGAACATTGGTTAAATTCTATTGAAGAAATTAAAAAAAATAAAATTTTAATTATTAATGGAAATGAAGAAACTAATACTAGTGCGTTTATCAATAACACATATTATGATGACCTAATGAGTTCTGTTTATAATTATATACATCATTGATAGTGATTATATTTTAATTAACTACAAATCATTATAAAACCAATCTAAATAATATCTTTCGCATTGTGGTATATTTTTCAACCTATTATATCTAAAAGATATATCAGATTTTCTAGCAATATATATTAATTCTTTTTTATAATTATTAAATATATTTTTTTCATTATCCATTATAAAGTAATTAGGATTTTGCATTATTAAATGCACGTGTAATTCTTTATTTATGGTATTTAATTTAAAAAGTCCAATATAATATGGTCCATAAATAGAACCAGGTGGACTATAACCTATACAAAAACACATTCTATCAGTGTTCGAACTACAAAATTCTCTCATGTCATAAATATTATCATATAAAAATTTTGGATAATTAATAGACGAACCATTATGAATCATATCATATATCCATTGTTTAGACAAATCAATTGTTTCGTAACGCGTTAACATGTTTAAATGTTTAGATTGCATAGCATGATTTGTGTTTTGATCAGGGTAATCAACATATTGATTATCTAAATCAGGTTCTTTTTTTTTTCTATTTTTCAAAAAATCATTAAATGAAGGAAAATTATCATTTTCACCTGACTCTAATAATTCAGGAGTAGATAATTCTGGACTAGGTAATTCTGGACTAGGTAATTCTAAATCTAAAATCCATAAATCTTGTTCTTCATTATATTCAATAGATTTTACATTATCAAATGATGAATTATGCGTTTCATTAATATCTGTTTGCAAATCCAATAATATAATTGGATTATTTATTCTATTTTTTTTGTTTATACTATAATATATATTTGGCAATATATAACTTTCAACATTGAAAAATAATAATATTAAACATTTGATAATTATCATATTATATATTGTATATTGTATATTGTATGATTATCATAATTTGTTTTTATTAAGATTTTATAATAAATAAATAAAAATAGTTAGTTCATATTTTTTAAATACAAATAAGTATGTCCATAACGACACATAATTAATTGGATATATCTGAAAAATATACCAAAAACAAAATTAATTTACTAATCATTGTCATACAAAAAATAAAATTAAATATAATATTTATATTTTTTAAATATAACTCAACATAATTATTATGTGATATATATGAATCAACGCTATTATAAATAATATCTAATAAATAACTTAAATTGTTATTATTGTTATTATTATTATTATTATTATTATTATTATTGTTATTAATATTATTATTGTTATTATTATTGTTATTAATATTGTTATTATTAATAATATAATTATTAAATTCTATTTCAAAAATATCAGAAATATTGTTAGTTAAAAAAATTTTAATATATTCTATATTGTTGGTATTCAATATATATTTAAATAAATTTATATTATTATCATGTATTAGATTATTAATCAATGTTAATTTGTAATGTACTTTATTTTTATAATTTTTAGAATTATTACTATAATAGTTGAATAACAGATACAAATAAATATTATTATCAAATAAATTTAAATTAGATTCAATCAAATTATCTAATTTACTATCAATTATAACTTCATTTTTTAAAAATTCATCAGTATTATTAACAATATTATTTAATTTATAATTGAAATAAGTTTGTTTTGTTATATACCTTTTATAAAATTTTATTAATAGTAAAATAATATATTTTATATAAACCTTTTTCTTACTTTTGTGTATATTTTTAATATAAATTTTAAAAGTATTATTTATTATGTAATTAGTGTTAGTAATATTTAAATTAAATATATTAAAATTAGATTTAAAAAATAATTCATAAATCAGGGGAACTTTTTTATTTTTTTTTTAAAAATATATAAATATTATAATAATCTTTGATATTAAAATCAATATTAGTATAAGGATTTTTAATATATTTTGGATCAATAATAATTGATAATGGTTTGTCATCATTATTATTTAATTCTTCATAATTATATATGTTATGTTTTATTAACATAACAATGTCATTAATTGTAAAATTATAAGTAACTTTGTTATAATATAATTTGAATACTTTATCATTATTATGAATATTATTATCATTATCAAAAAAAATTTCATCGTAATTTAAATCATATTTATTATTACTAATAAATAAAGAGGTTTTATATTTATAGATATTGTAATTTAAAATAAAAAAAATTTTTTGTGATTGTTCAAATAATTTCAACAATAATTTGTTATGAATAAAAATAGATTTTTCTTCATGCAAGTTTTTATAAAACACATATTTGTTATTATAATTAGATATTTTATTTATCAATTTAGTAGTTAAATTAATACTAGAAAATCTAGTTTTATGTTTATTAATTAGATATAAATAAATATATTTGAATGTACATATAGACATTTTAATAATAAAATACTATAATTTTATATAACTTTTTTTTATTTATATTAAAATATATTATAATCATTATCAGAACCATAATCAGCTTCTTTTATATGATCAATATCATTCATATGTAAATTTTCAAATGAACATTCTTTATTATAATCTATATTTTTATTGAATTCTTTTTCAATTTTTTCATCAGTGGTTGTTAATTCATTATTATCATCATCATTAATAGGTGCCTCTTTATTCATAAGTTCATCATTATCTAATAATACATTAAATGATGAAGTACCATAATAACCTTCTTGTCCACACATTACATTAGCCGATACCCCGCGCATATTATCTAATTCGCCGTGTCTAGCTGCTTTTAAAAACATTTCTGGCGTTTCTTCAAAAGATGCTTTTGCAATAGGACCAATATTATCATTATTAATACCATGTCTGAATACAGAAATCATTTTGTCAGTATATGTCATTCTATCAGCCAACATAGTCAAATGTCTATAATTAATATATGTGCTATCAAATTCAATTACTTCGGAAAATTCATTAAATATAGATTGTCTAGCTGCTTCAATACCCAAAACGGTATAAATTTCTTGGATATCATTACAATAAGTCTTTTTTTTATCAATGAAATTTAAACTTAATATATCAAGCAAATTAGTTCCAACTGTATCTAAAACCCATATCTCCTTTTTTTTATAAGAATCATCAATAAATTCAATATTATCAGTGATTTTTCTAATAATTACTTTTGAAATATTTTTTACACCTCTAACAACTAAATTATTTAATATATCATGTTGTAAATTTTTTAATACATATAATTCATCTGATTGATCTAATGATTGTTGTTTATTTTTTTTTTTATCAATAGCTTTGGTCATTCTAATTCTAAATATTAAATTATCAGAATTATAATCGCTGAACATACATAACACATTATTATATGATTCTTTAATTGCATAATCGATTTCTTCCATATTTATATTTGAATCTAACATTTTCTCTTTATTCAATACAAATCTAATAATCCATTTTGATTTTTCTTTTTCATCAATTTTAGTAGTACATTCATCTAACATAGATTCAAACTCGTTATAAAAATTATTTAAATCAAGATCATTTGATACAATTGTTGAATTGTCGTTTGGGTCAAAATATATCTCTGAATATTCAACCAAGCTGGATAATTTTGTATGTTCTAAATTGTAAATATACTCTTTAGCTATATTTTGGTCGTATTTATCATTATCTTTTAAATAAATAGTACAAGAAGGATTTTTAGGATTTTCAGAAAGTGTCATAATTTCTTCAATCCTTGGAACACCTCGCGTTACATTAGATTTCGAAGCAACACCAGCATAGTGAAATGTATTTAAAGTTAATTGTGTAGTTGGTTCTCCAATACTTTGTGCAGCAATCATACCAACCATTTCGCCGGGTGTAACTAGGGCTTTTTTATAATATAATACAATCATATCAAGCAAATAAATAATATTTTTTTTAGTTAATTTTTTTTTTAATAACAAAGTTTTAGGACTTAAATAATAATAATATAATGTTTTGAATAATTCTGTAGGTTTATTATATGTCATTAAATCTAATTTTTCAATAGTTTTTTCTAATAATTCAAATATTTCTAATGGTGTAATATCACATATTGTATTATCTTGTTGGTAACCTGCAATATTATTTAAAATATTGATAAACGATACGGCAACATTAACCGATGTTTTATGTATATTTTCTAATGAATTTTCAATAATTTCTTTTCTCATACCCAAAATATAATCAATATATTTTTTTGTTTTAATAACAAGATCTTCTTTTTGTTTTTTAAATCTTTTATATGTATCTTTTGTATATATAGTTTCATAAATTGAATTTTTAGTACTATCATCTGGCATTTGATAATGTGTATAAATTTCTTCAATTGAATTATATACGAATTCAATATTTTGGCTTTCTATTTTTACAGGATCAAACCCATCATCTCCATATTTAAATTGAATTACAACAAATTTATTATTTCTAACTGTCATATCGTAACCTACCATTAAATCTTCTAAGGCTTTAATTAATCTTCTTTGAATATATCCAGTAGTAGATGTTTTTACAGCTGTATCAATCAATCCTACACGACCACCCATAGCATGGAAAAATAATTCAGCAGGGCTTAATCCCGATATAAAAGAATTTTCAACAAAACCTCTAGCTTCAGGCGAATCATCAAATTTACAATAATGCGGTAATGTTCTATTTTGAAAACCATAAGGAATTCTTTTACCATCAACATTCTGTTGTCCTAAGCATGAAATCATTTGTGATATATTTAAATCACTACCTTTTGAACCTGCATTAACCATTGTTACAAATCTATTATTAGTACTTAAACTTTCTCTACCAATTTTACCAGCATCAAATGATGCTTTATTTAATATGTTATTAACTTTTAATTCAAATTCTTCATTATTTGATTTACCACTTTTATTTTCAAAAATTCCTAGATGAATTTCATCTATTAATGATTTTACTTCTATTTTTTTTTTGCGTAATTGCTTTTGTAATAGCATCATTTGTATCTTTATCAGCTATCAAATCGCTAATACCTACACTATAGCCTCTTAATTTCATGTATTCAGTAATTATATTTTGGAAATCATCTATAAATTTATAAGATCTAGTATTACTGTAATCATTTGTAATTCTATGCAATAATCCTCTTGTTGTGTCACCTAACACATTTTTATCAAATACTCCTCTAATAATTTTTCCATTTTTAATTTCTAAAATATTATTAGATGTTTTCACATCTTCTTCATCGTCTTTGAATTGGTTGGTTTTATAATGTAATGACAAATTAGGCATAATAGTGCTTAAAATTTCAAAATTAGTTAACTTTTTTTTGAAATTAGTTAAATTTAAGTTAATATTTTTGTTATGCATTAATAAATTCATAGCTATTCTATTATCAAATTCTATTACATTGTTAGTAAATAAATAACTACTTAATAAAGAATCTTGAAATATACCAATAATCGATTTATTATTTGCTGGGCTAATAATTTGATTTTTTACTGCTGCTAATTCCATTAATTCTATTTCTGATTCGTCATCTTGTGCTACATGTAAATTCATTTCATCACCATCAAAATCAGCATTATATGGTTTTGTATCTGCTACATTTAATCTGAATGTATCACCTTTGTACATAATAACAGCTTTATGACACATCATCGACATTCTATGTAATGTAGGTTGCCTATTAAATAAAACATTATCATTATTTAATAAATGTCTATGTACAACATCACCATCTTCTAATATAATAGACTCTCTATCTACATATCTTAAACTTATTGTTTCGCCATTTTTTTTTTCATAAATTTTTGCGCCCGGATATACATCTGGACCATTTATAACTAATTTTTTTAGATAACTTTTATTTCTTTTATTTACTGTTATTGGTTTAGATAGGTTTTTAGCTATTTTTAATGGAATACCTAATTCTACAATTGATAAATTTGGGTCTGGTGTAATTACTGATCTTGCACTGAAATCTACTCTTTTACCCATTAAATTTCCTCTAACTCTACCTGTTTTACCATTTAATCTTTCTTTGATAGCTTTTAAAGGTCTCCCCGAACGTTGCGCTACCGCCGCTACACCTGGGATTTTATTATCTATTAATGTCGCAACATAATATTGTAATACGGTTGTCCAATCATCTATTACATTATTATTAGCTTTTTGTTCTATTTTTTCTCCTAATGTTTTATTTGATTTTATAATATTAATTATAATATGAGTTAAATCATCTTCGCTTCTTTGTTGAATATCATGTTTTACAGACGGTCTCATTGACGGTGGCGGCACAGCCATCACTTGACAAATCATCCATTCTGGTTTTGACCAAACATTATCAAAACCTAAAAATTTAATATCTTCGCTTGAAATCTTTTTAAATATTTTTAATACTATTTCAGGAGTTAATTTCATTATTAACTTATTGTTATTAATTTTTGAAAATTCGTAATTTGATAATTCTTCTTCGGTACTATTCCATTCTGCTACAATAGTGGATAACCCTTCTTTTTTTATTTTTGGTTGTAAACAACCACATCCATTATGAGAATCTTCGCCGCATCTCTTTTTTTTACTAGCTAAAGCAAAAATTTTATTCCATCTTTGGTCATTTGGTAATTCTAATAAATGATTATGTTTGTCTTTATTTATTAAAACTTTACTACATTTTAAACAAACACATCTTAATATTTTTTGAATACTTCCTAAATATTGAATATAATAAACTGGTCTTGCTAATTTAATGTGCCCAAAATAACCTGGACTATCAATATAATCCAAACCATCACTCGGGCATATTAATCCAGGATCTAAAACGCCCATTCTTGGATCAAATAAACCACCTATTACTGGTCTATTATTAATATATGTATCTCTGTTTACAATTTCTGCAACAGAACCTTTATATATATCTTTAGGTCCCAATAAACTAAATTGGATACCTACTATTTTAGATGGTTTTTTTTTAATATTCATCTCTTTATTATATGTAAATAATATTTAGATTATTTTAATTCAATTATATATTTTTCAAAATATTTTTTTTATAAATATATTTTTTTATTTAAAAAAATATTTATATAAGAATATATATGCATTATTACTATAACAAATCTAATATTCATTATAATACTAGATATAATGTTAAACATCCAAAAAACATTTCAAAAAACAATAAAATAATAATTTTAAATAAAAACAATAATGATAGTTCTTATAATTTATTATATGATTTATCTCACATTATTTGTCAACATGCTAATGAAATAATAAATAATTTACAACTTGATAATAATTCTCATAATAATTATGATTCTGATTCTGATTCTGGTTCTGATTATAATTATGGTTCTGGATCTGATTCTCATTCTGCTTCTCATTCTGAATCTGATTCTCATTCTGATTCGTCTTCTGCTTCTCATTCTGATTCACGTTCTGGTTCTCATTCTGATTCACATACTGGTTCTCATTCTGAGTCTCATTCTGATTCTCATTCTGATTCTCATTCTGATTCTCATTCTGATTCTCATTCTGAGTCTGATTTATCAAAAAAAAATTATAAGATTTTCAAAAAAATTTTAAAATCAAGAATAAAAGATTATGATTTTTTTTGTAAATATTCTAATGAAAAACAAGAAGAAATTATTGATAAAACCAAAAAGTTAAAAGATAATATTACAATTGAAAAACCAATAATATTACATATTATCGAATTAGATATTAAGACTGAATTCAAACTAATTGCTTTTAATAAATTACAACAATTAGAAAATATTAAAGATAAATCAGGTGGCGAATATTACAAACTTAAGAGTTGGATAGATTCTTTTATAAAAATTCCATTTAATAAATTATTGAATTTAGATCTTAAATATAATAGTATAAATACCAATGAATGTTCTCATTTTATTGAAAATGCTAAAAAAATTTTAGATGATGTTGTTTATGGATTAAATGATGCTAAATTACAAATTTTACAATTAATTGGTTTATGGTTAGTTAATCCTAATGCCAATGGATATTCTATTGCAATTAAAGGACCGATGGGAACTGGTAAAACCACATTAATTAAAGAAGGAATAAGTAAAATATTAAATAGACCATTTGCAATGATTGCATTAGGTGGTTGTTCTGATAGTTCATTTTTAGAAGGTCATGATTATACATATGAAGGAAGTAAATATGGTAAAATAGTTGATATTTTAATACAATCAAAATGTATGAACCCAATTATATTATTTGATGAACTAGATAAATTAAGCGAAACTAATAAAGGAGACGAAATAACTGGTATTTTAACACATATAACAGATAATACACAAAATTCATGTTATAGAGATAAATATTTTTCTGAATTTGAATTAAATATATCAAAAGCATTATATGTATTCAGTTATAATGACGAATCAAAGATTAATTCTATATTGAAGGATAGAATGTACAAAATCGAAACTAATGGATATGCAATTAATGAAAAAAAAATAATAGTGAAAAAATATATAATTCCATCTGTTTCTAAAGAAGTTGCTATTGATAGTCATAATATTATCCTTGATGATAATATTATTGAATATATTATTAATAATTATACAAATAATGAGTGTGGGGTTCGTAATTTAAAAAGGTGCATTGAAACCATATACACAAAAATAAATCTATTTAGATTGCTGAATAGCGAATCTAATATTATTGAAAATAATATTAAAATAAAATTAGATATATCATCTCCTTTAAAATTAAATGAACAAATTATTGATAAATTGTTAATTAAAAAAAATACGACTAATGTTCCTCCGTTTGGTATGTATAATTAAATTAGCCAAGAAAAATAATACTTTTTATTATAATTAATTAAATTATTAAATGATAATTTAATATTACTATCATAACATAATTTTAATATATCATGTTTATAATCTAATATGCATTTATCATTGTTTTCTATTAATGTTGGGTTTTTTATTATTATATACGTATCAAATATTTTTTTACTTGGTAATAATTCAAAGACCCCAATATAATATGGTTCATAATTATACATGATACTATTATCATAATATCCTATATAATAATAAAATTCGGACCTATTTAATCTTGAAAATTCTGTCATTTTTTGCAAATTATCATATAATATTTTATTATTATTTATTGAATCTATATTCATATCGGATAACCAACATGCAGCATAATCCTTAACATGTTGACTTGTTAATAATTTAACATTTTTTGTTTGTTTATCATTATTCTTTGTATTATCTTGTATTTTATCTTTATTTTTATAAAATTCACTAGTAAATTTTTTTATGGCTATATATTCATCAAAAGAATTATATTTTGAATTATTGTAATTATTTTTTATATTATTTATATTTTTTTTTGGTGATAAAATACCTGGTATATTATTTAAAATAAAAGAATTTATTCCAATTATATATATTAATGTTATCATTAGATGATACTATTAATAGATTTGTTCTTATATTATTTTTTTATATATTCTGAATTATTTGCTTTTAAATTTCTATTTTCAATTTTAAAATATTCTTCTGGTGTCATATTCGATGTTATATTTGATTTTAAAAAACTAGATTTAGATAAGTTTTTTTCAAAAAAATTAGGTAAAAAGGCGTATTTATTTGTATCTTTATTAATGAAACTATTAGTATTACTGGTAGTAATATTATTATTTTTAAAAAGATTACTTATTGAGTGTGTATTAATATTAGAAAAATTTTCTTTTTTATTATTGTTATTTTCTTTTTTATTATTGTTATTTTCTTTTTTATTATTGTTATTTTTTAAATCAAAATATTCAGTTATATAATGCCAAATTAATTCATGAAAAATTATTGCTAATAATATAATAACTAAAACTAATTTTTTATAATTTGGTAAATTATTAATAATCATTCTTTATATTATATAATACTTTTATTTATTGTCACAATATAAGTTAATTAATAAAGTATCAGAAGTTAATTAATAAAGTATCAGAAGTTAATTAATTTTTTTTAAAAATTTTTTTACAGTCATCAAAGTTTGGAGGAGAAAATAAATTTTTACGACCTTCATTTTCTTTTTTAATTATATATGCTGATCTCATATTATCATATTTAACTGTATTTATATACATACCAGTATCTATTCCCAATAGGAACGTTAACACTTTTTCATTTATCTTGTTAATTATTGTCAATAATATTATAAATAATACTTTTATAAAGTATGAAATTGGCATCAATATTACCATTAATACAGCAAATAAAATTGTTGCTCCTAAAAAGAATGGCCATGGACCAAATGGCATACTAGAAAACATCATTAATAAAGAAATTAGCATAAATACTATTATTAATACCCCCCATATAGTCAGCATTTCAACTAAACTAGCAACAGGACCTAACACGCATTTGTACAATAAATTTACCAAACAAATTAATATATATTTTATTATATTTATAAATTCTAATACTATGTTCCAAACAACCATAAAAATAGTTGGAAATATATTGAATGTTATTATTACTTTATCAATTAATGATGTAATTATAGATGATAATATATTAAATCTTTTCATCATTACTTTTGTTACTTCTGCAAATAGTCTTATTAAACTCGCAAACATTAATTTTAATGTTATTATTGAATCTGTTATTAAATTATAAAAAATATCAATATTTTTAAAAACTCCAGTGAAATCTGTACTATAATCAGCACTTACATTAACAGATATATTATTTACACAATAATTCAAATTTTCACTACCTGATATTGGGTTTCCAAACAATGGACCCGTACTTATATATTTAGAAAATGGCATAAATACTGGATTACATCTTATATTATTTTCATTATCCTTCCAGGCTTTATGATATTTTTTAAAATTAATTAATATTATAAAATATATAGATATAATTATTGTTATTACGATAGCCACTGTTGTAAATATAATATCGTTACCATACAATTCTGTATATTTTATTTTTTTAGATTCTATATTTATTTTATTTATTATAGTATCACTATTATCCATCTAACAATTAGTATATAATATTATTATTTTATTAATAGAATAATAAAATATATTTGGTATATTTATTTATAACGTTTCTAAATTTGTTATCAACGTGCCTAAATTTGAGTTGTTTAATAGACCTTCTGCTCCATCTAACATTGATATATACGATTCCTGTAATGTGTCTATTAATACTTGTATTTGTTTTAATGCTGCTTCAATTCCACTCATAACTCCCTCTAGCACATCTATAACTTTGGTTATAATTGTTTTAAAATATTCTATAAAATCTGCTATATTAAACTGAAACATATTTGCTAAAGTTTTAAAATTATCTAAAAATTTAAAAATAATTTCACCATAATTAATAAAGACATCAAACATGTTTAAAAATGGCTCAATAAATATATTCATAAAATTTTTTACATAATTACTTATACATACGTTGAATGTTTCTGATGCAGATTTTGATGAAAAAATGCTAGAAAAAGGTATAAATATTGGATTGCATTGATATTCTTTCCAATTAGTTTTTATTTTACCAATATTTATAGTAATTGATAATAATCCTACTAATATTAATATTATTGTTATTATTGCTATTGCATTAATACCATCTGACATTATAACTATATAATATACTATACAATTATAATATAAATATTTAACAATCACAATTAACTAAATCAGGATTAGCACAGCATAATTTATGACGTGATAATTTTGCTTTATTCGCTAAATTTCCTATCTTTTCATCATTATGATTTTTATCAATAGTCATTGAACAACATTTATTATCCATATTTTCTTTACTTTTATTGTGACTATTTATTATTATAAATATTATAGATAGTATTAGTATTAATATTAATATTTTTGATTTAGATATTAAATTTAATTTTTTACTAATATTAGTTAAATAATTTTCAAAATTATTTTTTTTTATCTTCATATATAATATGATATATATATATATATCATATTATATTATATAGGTATATATATAATTTAAATAGTTGTAAATATCTTATCTTATATTATAATTTAAATAATTGTAAATATATTTATATATTATGTCTGTATTCAATGTAAAAGAAAAATCTTTATTAGATGATATTATTAAAGAACATAAAATTGAAGATAACACTAATTATGTAGTTAATAATAAAAAAGCTAGCATGATTAAAAAAGAATTTTATGCATTACTTAAAATTAAAAATGTACATGGTCATGAAAAATTAAACTTATCAAGAATACAAGCACCATATTTGTATAAAAATTACAAACCAATATTTGATAAAATTATAACAAAAGATTTTAATGTAGAATTGTTTAAAGATTTAATAGCTGTTTTAGAAAAAATAGAAAATAAAAAAATAGATTTAAACGAGGGCTCTTTTATATTTGGTAAAAAATTAAAAACTATATTTGTAGATAAATGCATATATAATAATTCAAATAATGATTTTAGTAATAACTCAAATAATGATTTTAGTAATAATTCAAATAATTTAAATAATGATTTTAGTAATAATTTAAGTTATAAACAATTTAAATTAATGAGTATATAAAAATAACATTATTTTCAAAATAAAATATTTGTATAATATATAAAAATGGGTCTTGATTTAGAAAGTATGCTTAAAGGTGGTGCCGTAGAGGATGGAGCGTCCGAGATCGTTGGCGGTCGCAGACGTAGAAGAAGAAGATCGTCTAGAAATGGGATGAAAAGATCGAAAAAATCGATGAAAAAATCGATGAAAAAATCGAAAAAATCGAGAAAATCGAGAAAATCGAAAAAATCGAGAAGAAGAAGATAGATATTAAATAATTAATTTATTTAATTGACATAAAAAATAATAAAACATTATTATTTTTATATTTATATGAAAAATAATAATGTTTATTTTGATTACCTATTGAACAATGAAATATGTATTAATAATCATTATAAATTTAATGAAAATAAAAATTTAGAAGATATTAATTATTCTAATTATTATGAATATATTGATTTTAATTATACATTAAACCAATTAAAGATTTTAGCAAAAAAAGTTCATATAAATTCAAGTAAAAATAAAGATATTTTGAAAAAAAATATATTTAATTTTTTTTTAATAACAAAGAATGCGATTATTATACAAAAAAACATAAGAAAATATATAGTTACATGTTTTATTAAATTGAAAGGACCAGGATTATTAAATAGAACACATTGTAATAACCAATTTGATTTTCTTACGTTTGATAATTTAGATACTATTATGTATACCGATTTTTTTAGTTTTAAAGATGATTATAATTTTGTATACGGATTTCATATTAATTCTTTTTACAATTACATAATTAAATCAAAAAATAAAAATATAATAGTAAATCCTTATAATAATCAAGTTATTAATAATAAAATAATTACTGATTTTTTTAAACTTTTATCTTATTCTAAATTATTAAATTATAATTGTTTGATTGAAGATTCTAAAACTATTAATAATAATATTGACTCAAAAATATTTGAAATATTTTTAACAATTGATAGTTTTGGCTACAATACTTCTATTTCTTGGTTTTCTAATTTAGAAAAATACAATCTGATTCTTTTAATTAAAGAATTACATGATATATGGAACTATAGAGCTAATTTATCTATTAAAATTAAAAGAGAAATATCACCACCATATGGTAATCCATTTATTAGTGTTGATATATATAAATTAAATAATTATAATACTTATCAAATAAAAAATTTTATTTATAACATTTTTGATAATTTAGTAAATAAAGGCATTAATCATTCATCTAAATCATTAGGGTGTTTGTACATATTAATTGCATTAACTATTGTTAGTACTGATGCGGCAGAATCTATGCCTTGGTTATTTCAATCTGTTAATATTATTTAATTACTAAAACGCATTTAAATTTTTTTATTTTATTATATAATTAATATTATATTAAAATAACTTAAAAAAATATAAATAAATTATAATATAATCATAATCATGCCCGCCGCCAAAAAACCTGCTTCCAAATCTACTATTGCATCCACTCCCGATAAAAAAGTAACTGAAAAAGTAACTGAAAAAGTAGCTGAAAAAGTACTTGATAAAGTAGCTGATAAAAAAGTAGTTGACAAAAAAGCAAAACCCGTAGTTGCATCAACTAGTAATGATAATGCTAAATCTGCTAAAACACCGCAATCTACAACTGCAACTGGTACTGCTGAATCAACCGAAACCAATATTGTTGCTAATGTAGCGGATGACTTTACGCAATTTATTAATAAATTTCAATCTATGATTTCACAGTTTAGCTCTTTAAAAGCCGAACTAAGAATTATTGAAAAGAAAACAACTAAAGAACTTAAAATTGCGCAAAAATTAACTAACAAAAAAAAGAGAAAAGGTACTCGTGCTCCCAGTGGTTTCGTAAAACCTGCTCCAATTAGTAATGAATTAGCCGATTTTCTAGGGTTAAACCATGGAAGTGAAATGGCTAGAACCGATGTAACTAGAGAAATCAATAAATATATTAGGGAGCATTCTCTTCAGGATTCCAATAATGGAAGAAAAATCAATCCGGATCAAAAATTATCGCAGCTTCTTAATGTTACACCAGAAATTGAATTAACATATTTCAACTTACAAAAATACATGGGTCCGCACTTTCCGAAGAAAATAATAGACGCTGTCGCTGCTGCCACTGCTGTCGTTGCTGCCGCTGCTGCCGCTGCTGCCGCTGCTGCGCAACCTGGTGCTGTAGCTACACCTGTTGCTGTCGCTCCTCCTTCTTAAATAAATAAAAAATAGTTTAACATCATAAATTTAAATTTCAATTTTTAAAATTAAAATTGAAATTTAAATAAAAACATTTTATTAATTAAAGTATAATTATTTCTAACAAAACACAGATTTATAAATGATATATATATATATATATATATTAATAGAACTAACCATTTATGATACTAAAAAATAAAAAATAAAAAAATAAAATATAAAAAAATTGATTTAAATATATATTACAATTAATAATTATAAATAAAATAATAATGTCTACTGCTATTCTGAACGGTGTTGATTTAAATCCTGATACTGATATTACTTATTCTAGTGTAAAAACAAACAATAGTGGTGGTAAATCTATTTCTATTCTTAACAAACATACAATGAAAACTACATTGATTAGCACACCACTAATGCTTACATGGGGTGTAAATATCTATACTGATGAAAAATCAAAAGCAAATACATATGATCTAGCTCTTCAATTTCCTAAAGATGAATATGCAAATGATAATACTACTAGTTTTCTAAAAAATATGCAAAATTTTGAAAATAAAATTAAGGCTGACGCAATTGTAAATTGTAAAGAGTGGTTTAATAAACCAAAAATGTCACCAGATGTAGTTGACGCTCTGTGGACGCCTATTCTAAAATATCCAAAAGATAAAGAAACGGGTGACTTTGATTACAGTCGATCGCCTACACTAAAAGTAAAAATTCCATATTGGGAGGGCGAATTTAAAAATGTAGAAATTTACAATGAAACAAGTGAGTTAGTATATCCAAATGATAATGATGTTAAAATCGTTGATCTAATTACAAAAGGTTCAAATATTGCAACTATTGTTCAATGTGGTGGTATTTGGTGTGCTAATGGCAAGTTTGGTGTAACTTTTAAACTATTTCAATGTGTTGTAAAACCCCGACCTTCTCTTTCTGGTAAGTGTCATATCGTTCTAAACACAGACGAATTGAAAACGCTGGAAGCATTATCTGATGAAAAAACACAAGATAATGTAGTAGCAGTAGAAGAATCTACTAATCTAGTAAATGATAGCAGCGATGATGAATCTATTACAGATACAGTAAAAGAAAAAACAGTAGAACTAGAATCAGCACCAGTTGAAGAAGTAGTGACAAAAAAAAAACTAGTTAAAAAAGTAAGAAAGACACAACCGGTAGAGTCGTGAAAAATTTATCATATATTATGAATAACTTTTACTAAATAATAAATATAATTTTCAAGATGAAAAATAGGTCTATAATTATTATTATAATACATAAAAAATATAACTGTATTATTATATAAATCATTAGAGTTAATATTTGTTTTATTTAATAAATTTTTTTTTATCAATGTTTCTATAATGTAATAATATGCATCATATATGTTTGTATTATATATTAATAAATCATATATGTAAGTTCTTATTTGGTGTAAATCTATATTTTCTGAAGTTATAGTTGCTATAATTTTATTACATATATTTTTATAAGGTTCTAATAATATTTTACAATCTATATTATATTTTAAATAATTCAAATTATTTATTTTATCAATATCTTTTACTTTATATATTTTTTTATATGTTGACTTTGATAATTTTTCTATATATATTGTTTTAAATATGTTTAAAATATCACTTGAAATAAAACTGATATGTTCTGTTAAAATTATAAATTTTAATTTTAATTTTGAAAACATTATTTTTTGTAAATAACTATAAAATATATCTAATAATTCATAATCTATATTATGAAAATTTTTCAATAATATTATTCCTTCTTTTTTTTTTTTCAATAAAATATTATCTATTATATTGTTATACAATATATTAAACAAATTTTTTGAATTGCAACCTAATAAATCAATATCTATTTCATAATGTATATCGCTTATTTTTATATTATAATCATTTTTATTATATGTATTTGTCATCTTTTTTTGATAATTCAAATTTGATTCGCTATATTTTTTAATTATATCTAATGCTAATGTATATTTACCTCTTCCTTTTGCACCATATATTAATATATTATTCAATATAAATTGGTCATTATTTTTTTTTGTCTTTTCTATATCATATGTTTTTATATTTTCTTTTATATTATTATTGTTTGTGTTATATAATTTTTTTGTAAACATCAATAAGTATATATTAATTATTAAAAAAATGTTTAAATATTTATATCTATATATCTATATATAAATATTTAACCATATGCTAACAGAAAATATAAATAATATTGATACTAATTATATTATTATTTCAGATCCAATTAACAATAGTATTATTCCTAATAGTAAATATTACAAAATTATATATTCTAATAAAATATTTTCATTAAATGGAATTTTTATTGATTTTCATTTTAAAAATAGTTCTATCAATTTTAAAAATAACAATATTGATATTAATTATAAAGACAATCATATACTTATTAATAAAATAAAATCACTTGAAAAATCATTATTAGATAAATTTATTAATATTAATAAAAAACCTACATATAAACTCAATGATTTATTAAATACCAATTGTATTAAATATAATCAAATTGAAAATTATTCTGTATATTCTAATAATAACCATAACAATAACAATAACAATAACAATAACAATAACAATAACAATAACAATAACAATAACAATAACAATAACAATAACAATAAC
>MDTF01010472.1_pt1 | contig 33533 bp, 31 predicted proteins | sample 811191 | NCBI WGS metagenome assembly MDTF01 (sample SAMN05326649, study PRJNA326480) | marine metagenome | isolation source: seawater | place: Southern Ocean | collected 2011 | reverse complement strand
AGCTGTTTTTATTCCTGCTTTCGAATATTGTACTGATAATGCCGCAATGATTGGAGTGGCTGGATATCATAAGTATATCGCTAAAATGTTTGTTGATATAACAATTACTGCAAATGCAAGGATGAAGATATGACTTAGTGCTATATTATCAGTAGGCTTTTTTGAAGGAGTGAACCTAAAAAAAACACTATGAGTTTCAGTTGGTTTTTCATGAAAACTTAAATATTAAAAACAATACAGAGAATCCAGATAAGAAAGTAATTCCCGCATAACTTAGTATTATTTCCCATTTAGGAGGTACGAAATCTTTTCCTACATACTTTTCTTGAACTAATCGGAAATTCATTATTGCCATAATTGGGGCTACAATAAACGAGATCGTCGTAGCAATATCTACTAAGAATTTAAATCCATTTATCGTATTACCTCCAATTGGATTTCCAAATAATTCATTTAGGAAATCGCTAATTCTTATACTAATAGTTTTATTGTAAACGAATAAATATCCAATTATGAAACTTACAATTGACAAGATTAGAATTGTAGAAACATAAGTTCTTTTTCTGTTTTTAATATCTACTTTATTCTTTTTATTTTCTATAAATAGAATCTCCAAAATTCTTTCAGAAGACCTTGCATAGCCATCAATCACAGCTATTGCTGTTCCAAACATAATGCTAAATGCTGCAGGACCTATAATCCATTTACTCCAATCTCCCATCGTTGTTGTGTACATTTGAACAATTTTAGCAGAGAATGCTGAAGACGTCGAAGGAAGTGTTTCTCCAGAACCATACATTAAATTTGCCCCAAGAGTAACAAAGCAAATTGCTAAAATAACAGATACGATATATCCGAAGTTAAAATCAAACAGGGTTTCTTTTAGTGTAGGTTTATAACCTGTCTGCTTAATTCTAGCAACAGTCCATAAACTATTCCAAGTTGATAAATCTAAAGCAGTTGGCATCCAACCCATCAAAGCAACTATGAAACCTAAATGAATTCCATTATTGTAATTGAAATCTAACCAATCTGGGGCAACAAAACCTTGAATTGGAGGCGCTCCACCTTTTAAAATGCTCAGTGTGAAAGCAATTAATGTGGATATTAATAATACACCACCAATAACTTTTATTAATGAATCTAAAACATTGTATTTCCCTGCTGCTAAAATTCCAAAGCAAACTGTAAGTAATAGTATAGGAGTTACAAGGTTTGGGTAAGGAAAGTGTAAACTTGTGAAAAGTTCAGAGATTCCAAAAAGGTTATTCATAAATCCACTTGTTACAACTACAACTGCAGCTGTAACAAAAAACATTGTTCCTAAGGTGATCAAAGCATACAGATTAATAGCCCATTTTCCTAATTTCCTATATCCATCTATTATACTTGTTCCGGTTGCATTGGCGTATCTAGAGCCATATTCGAAAAATGGATACTTAAACAAGTTCGCTAATAAAATCATTATAACCAGACTAAATCCATAGTTGGCGCCAGCTCTTGTGCTTTGAACTAGATGAGATACACCTATACAAGTTGATGCGAAAAGAATTCCTGGCCCTAATGTTTTTAAAAGATTCTTATTTAACATATTTTCTATTTTGTAGTAAATATATTAAGAAAGTAGAATAAATAGATAAAAGTCATCTTTTGATTTGGCTGATGTTATACTAGACCACTTTAAATAACATTATTAAATGTTATAAATCTTGATTTGTTTTTGGAACCAAATCAATCATGAAAGTAGTTTGTATCTTTTTTAAGGTTTTCTCAATATTTAAACGATCCAGATTTTAATATGTACGATTTTTAAAAATTAGTGGTTTACCTTGATAAGGCTAAATATGATGCTTACTGTCACTTTTTAAGCAAAATACAGTTGATAATATTAAGGTTTGTAAATAAAAAAATATTTTAATTAGTTAGATAATTTATATTAAAATCGATTGATCTCTGTTTGTGATGACGAGATTGTAATTGCCGACAATAAACGTAAGTGTCTCTTTATGTGGTATTTGTGTTTTGTTATAATCAGGTAATGATTAAAATGTAAGTATATATTATTTTTTTAAAAATGTTTTTTTTAAAAAAATTTGATGCGATAGTTGTAAAATTATTTCATTCAAATCTGCATCGTACTTCAAAAAGGGTTATTTTTGTACAAAATCTTTTATCATGGAAAAAGAGAAAAGAAATAAACCGGTTTTTAAAAGTATCATTCAAATGGTTTTGATACATTTAACACCTTTGTTGTTGTTGTGGTCGGGTTTAGGGACTAAGTTTGATTGGGGAGTATTGGTTTTTATGTACTTTGCTAGAATGTTTTTTGTAACAGGAGGGTATCATCGATATTTTGCTCATAAAACTTACAACACAAGTAGATTTTTTCAGTTTTTAATTGCGTTTTGTGCTCAAACAACTGTTCAGAAAGGTGCGCTTTGGTGGGCATCTGAACACCGTGTGCATCACAAACATAGTGATAAACCGTCTGACCCTCATTCTAATAAAATATACGGATTCTTTTATTCTCATATTGGTTGGATTATCGGTCCAGACTTTAAAAAAACTCATTACGAGGCAATTAGAGATTTTGCTAAATTTCCAGAATTAGTTTGGTTAAACAAGAATCATTTAATTCCTGCAATTATAACTGCTTTCGGAGTTTTCTTTTTAGGAGGATATGTTAATGGAGGTGAGTTTGGAGTTGACTTTTTCGTAAAAGGATTGCCAACTTTAGTTATTGGATTTTTCATAAGTACTGTAATTTTATTTCATGGAACTTTCTCTATCAACTCTCTAAGTCATATGATAGGAGGTAAGCGTTATGAAACTGGAGATGAATCTAGAAATAGTTTTATTTTGGCATTAGTGACTATGGGGGAAGGATGGCATAATAACCATCATTATTATCAAGCTTCTGCTCGTCAAGGTTTTTTCTGGTGGGAAATTGATATTACTTTTTATTTATTAAAAACACTCTCTTTCTTAGGCTTAATTTGGGATTTACGCCCTGTCCCTAATTATATTAAGCATTCTAAGAACTGGGAGGATGCAAAAAGGTTGCAATCGGAAGCAAAAGCAGCAAAGTAAGTTTATAAATATTGTATTTAATATAAGCTCATGTTTCAAAAGAAACATGAGCTTTTCTGTTATAGATTTTGCTAATCTTGTTGGTTTTAATTTTGTTTACTGGGCCGTTACTAGCGGACGATCAATCCATGTATTTATGTAATCTATTCGAAGATTTATATTTCGACTTTATATGAATTAATTTATATGCGCAAAAAAAAAGGGTTAGATAAAATCTAACCCTTTTTAATTTTTTTGTCTAGAGTAAAATTATTTTACTGCATCAACAACAGCTTTGAAAGCCTCAGGATTATTCATTGCTAAATCAGCAAGAACTTTTCTGTTTAATTGGATTCCTTTAGTGCTTACTTTACCCATAAATTCTGAGTAAGATAATCCGTGACTTCTTGAACCAGCATTAATTCTCTGAATCCAAAGAGCTCTAAAAGATCTCTTTTTGTTTTTTCTGTCTCTGTACGCATATGAAAGTGCTTTCTCAACTGCATTTTTTGATACAGTCCATACATTCTTTCTCCTACCAAAATAACCTTTGGCAAGTTTCATGGTACTTTTTCTTCTAGCTCTTTTAGCTACACTGTTTACCGATCTAGGCATAATTTTTAAGTTTTTTGGTGGTTAGTGGTCTTTCGACGCTTTTGACTAAACACCAGGTTCAACAATCAACCAATTAAATTCTGTAATAATTCAAATTCTAGCACTAACTATTTTCCAATAGTTAACATCGCTTTAACCGAACCTGCATTAGTCTTGTGAACCAATCCAGTTTTAGTCAAGTTACGCTTTTGCTTAGTCCCTTTCTTAGTTAAGATGTGCGACTTAAAAGCATGCTTTCTTTTGATTTTTCCAGATCCAGTAAGTACGAATCTCTTCTTAGCACTGGATTTAGTTTTCATCTTAGGCATAACGCTCTATATTAAATAAATAAACAATAAATTACTTTTTCACTCTTGGAGAAATGATCATATTCATCTTTTTCCCCTCCATTTTCGGTAATAATTCAACTTTACCAACTTCCTCAAGTTCTTGAGCAAATTTTAGTAATAGAATCTCACCTCTATCTTTAAAAACAATAGTCCTTCCTTTAAAGAATACATAAGCCTTTACTTTTGATCCTTCTTCTAAGAAACGCTTAGCATGATTAAGTTTAAAATTGAAATCGTGATCATCTGTGTTAGGACCAAAACGAATTTCTTTAATAACAACCTTTACAGTTTTATTCTTAATCTCTTTTTGTTTCTTCTTTTGCTGATATAAAAACTTTTTATAATCACAAATCTTACAAACAGGCGGAGCTGCTTTCGGAGATATTTCTACTAAATCCAGTCCTAAATCTTCAGCCATCTTCAATGCGTCAGGAGTAGATACTACACCTTGTTCAACGTTATCACCTACCAATCGAACTTCAGGAATACGAATTTTATCGTTTATTCTGTGTGGATCTTCTTTCTTAAAAGGTCTACGACCTCTATTACCTCTTCTAGGATTCATTAATTAACTTTAGTTATACATTTAATACTTGCTCAACTTCTTTGTTGATGTACTCCACAAAATCAGCATTTGTCATCTCACCCAATTCTCCTTCTCCATGTTTTCTAGCGGCAACTGTACCGTTTTCAACTTCTTTCTCTCCAAGAACAATCATGTATGGTGTTTTTTTCATCTCAGTATCCCTGATCTTTTTACCAACACGCTCACTTCTATCGTCAACGACCGCGCGAATATCGGAATTATTTAGCGAATATGAAAGTTCTTTTGCAGCCTCATTGTATTTATCACTAACAGGAAGTATTGCAACTTGCTCTGGAGCCAACCAGGACGGGAACTTCCCCGCGACATGCTCAATTAAAATTGCGCAAAATCTTTCTAAAGATCCGAAAGGTGCACGGTGAATCATTACTGGTCTGTGCTTTTTATCGTCACTTCCGATATATTCTAGTTCAAAACGTTCCGGTAAATTATAATCTACTTGTATTGTTCCTAGTTGCCATTTTCTTCCAATCGCATCTTTCACCATGAAATCTAACTTAGGACCATAAAAAGCAGCTTCACCATATTCAACAGTGGTTTTTAAACCCATTTTAGCTGCTGATTTGATAATTGCATCTTCTGCTAATTTCCAATTTTCATCAGAACCAATATACTTTGCTTTGTTTTCAGGATCTCTTAAGGAAACTTGAGCAACGTAATCATTAAATCCAAATACTTTAAATACGTATTGAACCAATTCTATTACTTTTTCAAACTCATCGTTTAATTGATCAGGACGACAAAATATGTGTGCATCATCTTGCGTAAATCCTCTTACCCTAGTTAATCCATGTAATTCTCCACTTTGTTCGTATCTATAAACAGTTCCGAATTCAGCATACCTTATAGGTAAGTCTTTGTAAGATTTAGGGAGTGCCTTAAAAATTTCACAATGATGTGGGCAGTTCATCGGTTTCAATAAAAACTCTTCACCTTCATTCGGTGTAGTTATTGGCTGAAATGAATCTTCTCCATATTTTTCATAATGACCACTACAAACGTAAAGTTCTTTATTTCCAATATGAGGCGTGATTACAGGAAGATAACCTGCTTTCTTCTGTGCATTCTTTAAGAACCCTTCTAGACGCTCTCTCAGCTGAGCTCCTTTTGGCAACCATAACGGCAAGCCTTGTCCAACTCTTTGAGAGAAAGTGAATAATTCTAACTCTTTTCCTAGTTTTCTGTGATCACGCTTTTTAGCTTCTTCAAGCATTACTAAATGCTCCTTAAGCTCTTTAGCTTTAGGAAAAGTAATTCCGTAGAAACGTGTTAATTGTTGACGGTTTTCATCTCCCTTCCAATAAGCACCAGCAGTACTCATTATCTTTACAGCTTTAATTACGCCTGTATTTGGAATATGTGGACCTCTACATAAATCTGTAAATCCTCCTTGCGTATAAAAAGTAATAGTTCCGTCTTCTAAACCTTCAAGTAATTCTAGTTTATATTCGTCGTCATTTTTTTTAAAATATGCTATTGCATCTGCTTTGCTAACTTCTTTTCTTTCAAAATTATTTTTTTGGCGAGCCAACTCAATCATTTTGTCTTCAATTTTTTTGAAGTCTGCTTCTGAAATCGTTTTTCCTTGTAAATCAACATCGTAATAGAAGCCATTTTCTATTGGTGGACCAATAGCAAATTTAGTATCTGGATAAAAATATTTAATTGCTTCAGCCATTAGATGAGCAGAAGAGTGCCACATGGTTTCCTTACCTTTTTCGTCGTTCCAAGTTAATAACTTAACAAGAGAACTATCAGTAATTGGTCTGTTTGAATCCCAAACTTCACCGTTAACTTCAGCAGATAGAACATTTCGCGCTAAACCTTCGCTAATACTTAAAGCTATTTCATGAGCTGAAACACCAGATTCGTATTCTCGAACACTTCCATCAGGTAATGTAATTTTAATCATTTTTACACTTTTTAATTACGGAGTGCAAAATTACTAATTAATACTGGAATGAAAGAGGCTTTGGAGAATTTTGGGATTATTTATTTTGAGTAATAATCCAGTGTGAAATATCAGGCTCTATGATTTTATTTAGTTGTATAATTCCAGGATTAAATTTTTGCTGTAACTCCTGTTTTGTAGATTTTGAGAGCTTATTTCTATTGGTTACTTGAAGGTTTCCAAAATAGATTTTATCTACTATTTTTTTTCGGAGCCCCTTGAAAGGTATAATTAATCGAAATAAGGCAATCTGACTTTTTCCTGCTTTCTTAATCAATTGATTAATCTTCTTTGATTTTACAGATTTGTTTTCATTCTGTCTCGTGAAATCGTAGTCATTAAAATTAGTAAGCCCTAAAAAGGCTTCTAATTCTTGAAGGAAAAGTGCAGGGTTTGATTTTAAATTTTCTTGTAATCCTACCCAAACATTTTCTTTTCCCAATTCATTTTGAAATTTCTTAATTCTGGGGAAGAAGTTGGCCGTATCTTGATATAAAACAGTTCTCGGGGGATCTACATTTTTAGGTAAATTAACACCTTTGATTCGATCAGATTCTAATGCTAATGCATTTTCAAATAACAGGACATCCTCATTGGCGTCAACTATATTTTGACTGTGTAATGAATAAGCTACCTCTACGGGTCTTCTTATTAAGATAATTATTTTAGGTTTTATTCCCTTCGATCGCAGTTCTTTAAATATAGAATTTGAATATAAATACCAAACTGAAGCATCACCATTTAGGCCAGTCAATTTAAAATGACTTTGGTATTCAGTTAATGATGGTCTTGCTGTTTTATATTGTAAATCATCTCCGAAAAAATGAATTTCTTTCGGGCTAGTATTTATATCAGGATGTTGAGAAATATAATAATGTAAAGAAGTTGTTCCACATTTTGGAGCACCTACAATTAAAAAATGTGGAAGCAGATCTTTATTCATTAAAATACTGTTGGGTTTAGTCCTGTCTTTTTATTGACAAAAATAAGCATTAATCCGTTCCAAACAAGCATTGCAAAACCTGTTGCTATTGCTGCCCCATTAATTCCATAAATTGGAAGTAGTAAATAGTTTAACAGTATATTTATAATGATACTAACCAGGATGCTGATAATTGCCAATTTTTCTAATTTAGCCATCGTTAATATGTAACCTACTGAGCCCATTGCAACATTTGCCAATTGCCCTATTATCAATATAATCATACTAAGATACCCTTCAGAATAATTTTCTGTTGATTTCCCGAAGAATCCAAGTAAGTATTCGCCAAATAAAATTAGCGTGATAGAAATCAGCGTGCTAACAATAAATGCTTTTCGAATATTAGGTTTAAGTAAGGTTTCCAATTTTTCATTGTCTTCCTGTTTGTTAAAATGTTTCGCGATTAAAGGAACCATTACAGAATTTACGGTTACTAAACCAAAGGCGGAGAAAGCTGCGAATTTAAATGCAATCATATACACGGCAGTGCTTGAAGCAGATAAGTATTTACTAATCATAATAACATCAATCCTTTCATTAATAGTATATAACAATCCGATAGGTAGTAGTGCAAAAGACTGTTTTAACCAACTTGATTTTTCTTTTTTGAATACTTTTGTTGTAAGTTTTTTATTGGCCTGATAAGCTGATGGAAAGACTAGTATTAATACGATGAAAAAGAGTACACCTAATAAATGGTAAGCTAATGTTTCAAAAGAAATAAGATAAAATACAATAACTGCGATTAATAAAATCAATGGTCGGAAAAATACTTCAGGTACAACGGACCAATACACTTTGTTTTGACCTTGTAATAAAGCACGATAATAGGTAAGCAGAGCATAAGTTGGTAGGATGATTAACGAGATATATAATCCCTCAAATTGAGCTAACCCTTTCACCCAGTTTAATCGAGTAACACCATAATACCATATCCCACCAAAAAAAACACTTACAATTGCGATAGTCAAGAAAGTTTGAGAATTAAAACGTTTAAGTTCAATTTTATTTAATTTGTTGGCTTCTCTTTGAATTAGAGATTGATACCCAAATGGAATAATAACCATTCCTAAAGTAATAATAGATATAAAATATTGGAAGAATCCAACTTCCTCCTGCGTAAGTATTTTAGTGATTCCCCAATTAAAAATAAAACTTAAGCCTAAACCAATAGCTAAAATACCTGCAGTCCCTGCAAGAAGTTTATTTAAAGGAGATATTTTTTTATCGCAATTCAATTAGACAGATTGGTAAATAGTATCGAATTCTTTTCCGATTTTTTTTAAACTAAAATTGTTGATTGCAAATTGCCTGATTGCTTGTTGATCCCATTTTTTTTCTACCGCAACAATCATAGCTTCTACTAATTGCAGTTTGTTTTTAGGTTGAATCAAAATTCCATTTTCAGCGTTAATAATTTCACTAATTCCACCTACGTCTGTTGATATTACGGGAACACCGCAAGCAAAACTTTCAACAATTACGCAAGGTAAGTTTTCGTAATTACTAAATAAGAGGAGGCCGAAAGATTTATTTAGGTTTTCAGAAAGTACATCTGCGGAAACTCTTCCTATTAAGGTTATTTTTTCTTCTAGATTTAATCGAGTTATTTCTGATTTTATTTCAGCTTCGTCTTTACCACCTCCAGCGATAGTTAATTGAACAGAAGTATTGGATTTAGAAAACACATCAAATGCTTGCACAATTCCAGAGATGTTTTTTTGATCGTTTTCAAGATCAGCAATTACTAAAAATTGAACTGGAGAACTAGGTGAAAATATAAAACTATCCGTATCAACTACATTTCTAACTACTTTATGTTTTTTACCTAAACCTTTTTCAATTAGCGCATTTTCTAAGTCACTACTAACGGGTAACATCCAACTCGAATTATTAGCAATTGTAGGAATGTAGGATTTTAGTTTTCTGCTTTTTGCGTAACGCCCATCTAATTCGGTGTATCCTGTCCAGTGTTCAGTTACAACATATGGTATATTACGTTTCTTTTTCCAGTTGAGTGCAACAAATCCAACTGGATCCATTACATTACAGTGAATTATTTCAGGGTCAAAACCTTTTTCGACCAGTAAATCTAGTCCAATGTCATAAGAACTAAGAAGTTTTTTAACTTTCAAGTAGGTGCCAAGAATAGGAATGATGTTTTTTACTTTCGGATAAGAAATAATGATTTCATTAATTCCATCTTGTTGAATTTCTTCAATCTTAATCTTCGAAATTCCCTCGTCACTTTTAGCAAATAAAACTTTAACATTATTATGTTTCGATGCAGCAATAGCATGTCTCCTAACAAAAACCCCTAAAGTCGGGTCTTCTTGGTTAGGATACCAGCTTGAAATAAACAATATGTTCTTTTGCTTCACAGTGTAAATATACTTGAAAGATTGTGCTTTGATGAATCAAATACTATAAAATTACTCAATACGGGTAGAGGTTATTAATTTTTAAAATTCAAATTACTAGGATATTTATAATATTTCTCTAGTTTGTATAATTTAAAATTTCACAGCATCAAACCAACCTTTACCGGTATCCTTTAATAAAGCTTCAAAATTTAACATAAACGAATTTACAGGACTTCTAATTCGTTTATAAATAACTGTAGTCCAATAAACATAGAGATTAGGATCATAGCTTTCATAATATATTTTTCAAAATAAGCCTGCTGTATTAAAAAATAACCTTCTAATTTTATTTAATAGCGCTAGGAATACGAATATTCTCAACTAGTTGCTGAATTTCCAAAGGGGGAGGAGGAGTAAGCATAGAAACAGTTATTGTAACCGCAAAGTTAAGTAACATACCTAACGATCCAATTCCTTCTGGAGAAATACCAAACCACCAATTTTCCTTTAAAGCTCCTGGATAACCAGAGTTAAAATACAAAATGTAGAAAACAGTTAAAATCATTCCTGATAACATCCCCGATATTGCTCCTTGTTTATTGATACGTTTACTGAAAATTCCAAGCACTAAAATTGGAAAGAATGAAGCTGCAGCTAATCCAAAAGCAAAAGCTACAACTTGTGCAACAAAGCCAGGCGGATTAATTCCAAAATACCCAGCAATAATAACAGCTCCAGCTGCAGCAATTCTTGCAGATAACAATTCCTTTTTATCAGAAATATCAGGCATTAAAGCACTTTTTAATAAATCATGAGATACAGAAGTTGAAATAACTAATAATAAACCTGCAGCAGTACTTAAAGCAGCAGCCAATCCTCCAGCTGCTACAAGTGCAATAACCCAAGCTGGACAGTTTGCTATTTCAGGATTTGCTAGTACCATGATGTCTTTATTAAAATACAATTCGTTTTTGCTCTCTGTTGGAGGATTCTCCAAAAGTCTTTCACCATGTTTACCCAGTTGATCCTCAGTCTTAAAAACAAGTTTTTGATTTCCTTGGTAAGGTCCGAATGCGTTTGATGTTCCTTTATAACTTTCGTCTTCGAAGAATGGTCCTGAATAATCCACTTTACCGTTATCATTCTTATCAACCCAAGCGATGTACTGACTTTCTTCCCATTTCTTAAACCATTCAGGCATTGCTTCATAGGACTCTGTGTCTTGTAGCGTCGTTAATAAATTAGTTCTTGCAAAAGCAGATATAGCAGGTGCAGTTAGGTATAGAATTCCAATAAATAATAATGCGTATAATGCAGATTTCCGAGCATCAGAAACTTTTGGTACTGTGAAGAATCTTACGATAACATGTGGTAATCCTGCAGTTCCGACCATTAATGAAAAAGTAATAAAAACCATGTCTACAGTATCCCTATTTCCTTTGGTGTATTCATTAAAACCAAATTCAACACTAAGTTGATCTAATTTTTGTAGTAAATGAACACCTGGTTCTTCTAGTAATTCACTCCCAAACCCAATCATAGGAACTGGATTACCTGTCATGTAAAAAGAAATAAATAATGCAGGTACCATAAATGCAAATATTAAAACACAATATTGTGCAACTTGCGTATATGTAATTCCTTTCATCCCACCTAAAACGGCATAAAAGAAAACGATTCCCATACCTATTAATACACCATTAGTTTTATCTACTCCTAAAAATTTTGCGAATACAATTCCAACTCCACTCATCTGTCCTGCAACATAAGTAAGTGATATAAATATAGCAACGAATACGGCTATAATTCTTGCGGATTGTGAATAGTACCTGTCACCAACAAAATCGGGCACGGTAAATTTCCCGTATTTTCTTAGGTATGGGGCTAGTAAAAGTGCTAGCAAAACAAAACCTCCAGTCCATCCCATTAGGAATCGAGATCCATCTTTTCCGCTAAAAGATATTAATCCTGCCATTCCTAAAAATGAAGCAGCACTCATCCAATCTGCAGCAGTGGCAAGTCCATTAGCTAGAGGGGAGACACCACCTCCTGCAACATAAAATTCTTTTGTACTCCCCGCTCTACTCCAGATAGCTATTCCGATGTATATAGAGAAGGTAACTCCAACTAATATATAAGTCCATGTTTGAACGTCCATAATTACTCAGTTTTTAATTCGATAGAAATACAAATTGTTAATTAAATCAAGGGTAAAAATAGTATAATTATTCATATAAATAAGGGTTGAAACTCATTTATAAAAAGAAGATGGGTGAAGATTATTCTCAATAAAATGTTAACAAGTAAAAACTGTAGTGAAATAATAAATTACACGAATTAAGTAACTTAGTGGTGTGAGATTTTTAGATAAAATACCAACGATATTTAAAAATAAATTTTTCCTTGTAGGATTTTGTTTTTTACTATGGTTGTCGTTTTTTGATAATTATAATTTTTTCTTTCATGCAGAATTAATTGAAAGGAAAGATGAATTGAAAGCAGAGTATTTAAGACTGAAAATGGAAACAACTAAAAACGAAATTTTCTTAAGAAATTTAAATAATCCTGAATTCATGGAGAAATATGCTAGAGAGCAGTATTTAATGAAAAAAGAAGGGGAAGACGTGTTTATTATCGAAGAAAAATAATAATTATTTTAAGCAATGAACAAAGCTGAATTAATTGAAGCGGTAGCTTCTGAATCTGGGTTGTCTAAAGCTGATGCAAAAAGAGCTTTAGAATCATTTGTTAACCAGGCAACTGGTGCGTTAAAAAAAGGGGATAGAATCGCCTTAGTTGGTTTTGGTTCTTTTTCTATTTCTAATAGAGTAGCTAGGATGGGTAGAAATCCTCAAACGGGTAAAGAAATTAAAATTGCTGCAAAAAAAGTTGTAAAGTTTAAACCAGGAGCAGATTTATCTGGAGCTGTAAATGGATAAAATAAAGCACTAAAACTAATTATAAGCAATTTGATAATTGCCGATTTTCACATTGTAAAAAACTAAAATATTAATCTATAAAATGTTTGTTTTGATGAATAAAAAGTTAATTCTAGGAATATTTGTTTTTATTATCTTTTGTGTAGGATATAAAATTGGCACTATAAGAGCAGCTGATTCAAATTCTATTTCGAGCTATGTTGAAAAATTTTTCACATCAGATAAAAAAAATGAATCAATCAAATTAGAAAATCAATTGGCAGTCTTAACTATGTTAATAGCTAGCAAAAAAGAGAAAGAGTTTAGAGATAAAATAAGGCGTGAATTAAAGACTGAGAAAATGTGGCATTCAACAATTTTAAGTCCAAACAAATATGAAAAAGTTAAATTCTTTTTTAAACAAGATACACTTGAAGGAAAAGTTAAGCTTAAAGGAAACACCAGTCAAAATGCAGATTATCCTAATTTAAGAATTAAACTAAAATCAGGAAATAAGTTTCTCGGAATGGATAAATTCTCGATTCATTTACCTTTCGTGAAAGGTTATGAGAGTGAATGGTTTTTTCATGTATTTACTTCTAAATTTAATCTTTTTCCCTTAAAGTACGGTTTCATAAATTTTGGCATTAATAACGACGATAGAAGAAATTTATATGCCTATGAAGAACATTTTTCTAGTCAATTGATAAAAAATGCTGGTTTTGATGATGGGATAATTATATGTTATGAGGAATCTGATGAGATTCTATGGTATAATCATAATGTGCAAGAAAATGACCAATTAAGAAAAGATGCATATTATGTTACTGATATCAAAATGTATGAAAAATCTAAAAATTTAAAAAATAAAAAACATAAAATTATGTTTTTACGAGCTGCACATTTACTTTCCGAATTTAGAAAAGGAAATTTAAAAGTGGAGGATGTATTTGATGTTGAGAAGGCGTCTACTTTTTTTGTTATTTGTGATTTGTTCGGAAGTCCTCACCCCTTCGAATATAGAAATGCTAAGTTTTTTTATAATTCACGCACAAAACTTTTGGAATTTATACCTTATGACCTGCATGGTGTGACTGGTGAAATTACTCCTCAAGATAATTATTTTAATATAGGAGGAATGATAGGTGAGCGTTACACTGATTTACCGTTGGCAAATTCTTTTTTTATGGACACCGCTTTCCAAAGATCTTATTTAGAGAAAGTGAAATATTTTAGTGAATTAAACTTAGATGTTTTTTTTGAGAAAGAGATTAAAGAATTGGGTGAAATTCAAAATCTATGTTCCAAATACGACACTGCACATAAAGGCATAGATTGTATGAGAATTATTAATTCAAATAAGGCCTATCTAAAAAGGAAACTTTCTCCATTTAGATCAACCAACAGTTATTTCGATGCTGAAAATAAAAAATTAAAGATCATAAATATTTTAGATTTACCAATTGAAATAATTGGTTTTAGTAAAGAGGGAAGTAAATCTAAGATTGATAGAATTGATACCAAAATTATTTATGGGGTCAAAAATGGAACTTTACCTAAAGAACTAATAATTGATTGTGATATCAAAGGAAATCAATTCTTATGTGTTAAAGTTTTAACTTCTGACAGCATGTCTTTTGATAAAATCAACCCTTATTATTTTGAATAAAATTTATTTATATCGTCTTAAAGTATCGCAAATAAAAAAGGTATTGTCATTTTTGTTTAATCAAACATTCAATGTTGGACATTTAGTTAATGAATTTTTATGATACTTTATTTAGTTGATGCTAAAATTAATATTATTTAGAATAAATAACGTTTATAATAGGAGTATTATTAACAAGAACTAAAAATTTCCCAAGCTAAATTAGACATTAACTTATTTTTCAATCTATTTTTTTTGTAAACTTATTAAATATTTTGACATCAGTTTTCAGAGTTATTTTCACTTACTTTTACTCAAATAAATTTGAACTTAGATATCGGTCGCCTCTATCACAAGTAATACAAACGATAACTCCATTTTCTAAAGTTTCTGCTAGGCGAATTGCAGCGGTTAAAGCTCCTCCAGAACTCATTCCTGCTAAAATAGCTTCTTCTTTTGCCATTCGTCTAGTCATATTTGTGGCTTCTTCTTGGGAAACCTCAATTACTAAATCTACTTTAGAAGCATCGAAAATCTTTGGCAGCATTTCTTTAGACCATTTTCTAATTCCTGGTATTTTTGATCCTTCTGTTGGCTGAGTACCTACTATTTGAATGTTTTCATTTTGTTCTTTTAAGTATTTTGAAACACCCATTATTGTCCCAGTAGTACCCATTGCAGAAACAAAATGCGTAATCTCCCCTTTGGTATCTTTCCATATTTCAGGTCCAGTAGTTTTATAGTGTGCACCATGGTTATCTGGATTTCCAAACTGATCTAACATAAAATATTCTCCAGAATCAGCCATTTCTTGAGCAAGTACTCTAGAGTATTCAATCGTTTTTACTGCAGGCGTTAAAATTAAATTTGCTCCGTAAGCTTCCATTGATTTTATACGCTCAGCAGTTGCCCCATCAGGCATAATTAAATGCATTTCTAATCCCATTAATCTAGCAATCATAGCTAAGGCAATTCCTGTATTTCCACTTGTTGCTTCCACTAATTTATCACCTCTCTTGATTTCTCCACGTTTTAAAGCTTCATTAATCATATTGAATGCGGCACGGTCTTTAACGCTTCCTCCAGGATTTTGTCCTTCAAGTTTACAATAGATCTTAACTTTTGGATTTGAGTTAATATTTTTTATTTCTATAAGTGGTGTATTTCCAATTAAATGCTCAACAGTCATGATTTGTATTTTAAATATTTTCTGCCTTGTAATAAATTTTAGATTCAGCGGGAACACTTCTAGTTACCCAGACGCTTCCACCTATGATACTGTTTTGTCCAACAACTGTTTTCCCCCCTAGGATTGTTGCTCCAGCATAAATAACAACTCCATCTTCGATAGTTGGATGTCTTTTAGTTTCAGCATCTTCTTTGGTAACACTTAATGCTCCAAGGGTAACACCTTGGTATATTTTAACGCGATCACCAATGATTGTCGTTTCTCCAATTACAACACCGGTACCGTGATCTATACAAAAGTATTCTCCAATTGAAGCTCCTGGGTGGATATCAACTCCGACATGACTATGGGCGTGTTCAGAAATCATTCTGGGAATTAATTGTACACCTTCTTTGTATAAAAAGTGCGCAATTCTATTAGCAGCTATGGCATAAAAGCCAGGGTAAGATCGGGTAATTTCAGCGTAGTTTTTGGCTGCAGGATCTCCTTCAAACAGCCCAATCACGTCTTTATCTAGTTTAGCCTTTATTTGGGGCAAGGCTTTGAAAAAGTCGTCATTAACTTTTTCTTTGTCTTTTATATTTTCAGTTGCATGACAAACAAGGATGTTAGAAAGATCTGATTTTAAATCATTAATGAATTTTTTCAGTTCTTCTTCGCTATCAAAAGTTGTGTCACAGTTACCGGGGAATAATACACCAAGAAGCTTATTAAACCATGTTGATATAGTATGGGGTGATGGGCATTTTGGTGTGTTTTTATGCTCTTTGAACAATGTACTAATAAAATCTTTTTTCATCCTCAAAATAAATTGAGTTACTAAGATACTTTATTCATATAAATCGGGGGAATTATCGACGACACTTTTGAGTTTATTTTTATTAAAATACAGTAGCTATATCATGTTTGATAGAAAAAATATATCACTTAACAGAATTCTATGATCTTTCCTGTATTTGATAGCGTTAACAAATACACAACACTTCAATTAAAAAATAGGTTAACCCACCTATGATTATTATTAGGATAACAAGGAATTGCTTAACTCGTAATTTTTTTAAAAAACCAACTCGTTATAATGAGTTGGTTTTTTAGTGTTTATTTTTTGGTTGGAGAAAATTCTAGTTTATCTGTTCTTCCTTTTCTAAACACCTTATTACTAACTGTTTTTCCTTTTCGAAGCACTTTTTGTTCTTCTTCTGAAAGTTGAACAACTGATTTGCAATCGTCCGAACAAGTTTCGAGCATTGCATTTTTACAAGAGTCACATTGTATGAAAAGTAAATGGCAACCTTTGTTTAAACAGTTTACATGATTATCACAAGGCTTCCCACATTGATGACAATTAGAAACAACATCGTCAGAAATTCTTTCAGATTTTCGATGATCAAAAACAAAATTCTTTCCTAGGAATTTATTATCAAGATTTTCTTCTTTAACCTGGCGTGCATATTCTATGATACCACCTTCCAGTTGATAAACATTTTTAAATCCTTTGTGTTTGTAGTAGGCACTAGCTTTTTCACATCTAATTCCTCCCGTACAATACATTACTATGTTTTTATCCTCTTTATGCTCTTTTAAATCTTCTTCAATTATATCTAGAGAATCTCTAAAGGTATCAACATCAGGAGTTACCGCACCTTCAAAATGACCAATTTCACTTTCATAATGATTTCTCATGTCAACTAAAACAGTATTCTCATCTTCGATAATACTGTTAAAATCTTTTGCTCTTAAGTGAATACCTATATCAGTTACGTCAAAAGAGTTGTCCTCTAAGCCGTCAGCAACAATTTTTTTTCTAATCTTGATTTTATTTTTTAAAAATGAAAAACTGTCTTGTTCAATAGCAACATTTAATCTGATTCCATTCATGAAATCAATTGCATATAGTTCGTTTTTAAAAGTTTCAAGATTTTTGGCTGGTAAAGAAATTTGAGCATTAATACCCTCAGTTGCGATATAGGTTCTACCTAAAACATCCATTTTTTCCCAGTTTATAAACAGTTTATCCCTTAATTCTTGAGGGTATTTGATGTGCGCGTATTGATAGAAAGAAATTGTAAGTCGATCGTCTCCAGCCTTTTCGATCAACACCCTTCTTTCTTCAGCGCTTAATGTATTGTACAGTTGCATGCTATATCAATTATTAAATTTCTAAAGCACAAAGGTATTAATGTTAAAGGTAATTTTCAAATCGAAATAAAAAATGTGCCTTTTATCAAGTTATATGTATATCTAAACCATTTTCTTTGCGCATGCAGTTATAAAACACTTTCTTTATATTATGCTTTTAAAATTAGCTTGGCGAAACATATTTCGTAATAAAAGACGTACGCTTATTACATTGATGATGATCCAATTTGCTGTTGTTTTAGCGACTTTGATGTCTACATTAAGGTATGGTATTATGGATACTCAGATCGAAAATGTAGTTGGTGGATTTAAAGGTTATGCTGCAGTTAGTGATACAGGCTATATTAAAGAACCTATTTTAGATAGAGCAATTCCATTTAACGATTCGATAAAGAAAGCATTACTAAGTAATGAAAATATAAAAGCTTTTTCTCCAAGAGTTATTGGTGGAGGAAGTATGGGGTGTGGAACCAAATTTAAAGTAGTAGGAGTAGTAGGAGTTTTCCCAGAATTAGAGGATAGTTTAACACAGTTGACTAAGCGCTTAACGAAGGGCCGTTTTTTGGAAGGAGTAGGAGAGGTAGTTTTAGGGAGTGATTTAGCGGATAGATTGAAAGCAGATTTAGATAGTATTGTTTTTTTAACTGGAGCGGGGTACCATGGTAATTCAGCTAACTTAATGTTGAAGGTAGTTGGAATTGTAAAACTTCCTAACATTCAAGAGAATAAACGTACTGCATTTGTATCAATGGAAGAAGCTACTGAAGGTTTTGCTACTGAAGGCTTTGTGTCTACTATAATTCTTTCTTTTTATAATAATAGTAATGCGATTGAGCTTGTTCAGGAAATGAAATCGGATTATAATGGACGTGTTTCTATTTATTCTTGGGATGAAATTGATGAGCCTTTATATATGCTTGTTGTTATAAATGATGCCGTAAATATTCTAATTACAGGGATGTTATATTTTATAATTTCATTTGGATTGTTTGGAACAATATTAATGATGCTCTCTGAAAGAAAAAAAGAATTCGGAGTTTTAGTATCTATTGGAATGAGTAAGGGGAAGCTAGGTTTTTTAGTTTGTTTAGAAAATATTTTTATGGCAATTATAGGAACTATTATCGGCTTTTTTATAGCTTTTCCAATTGTGTATTATTTACATTATTTCCCAATAGAATTAACAGGTATTGAAGCGGAAGGTATGACTAAGAATGGTTTTGAACCAGTTTTAAAGGTTTCTACAGATATTAATATTTTTGTATGGCAAGCAATAATCGTTTTGTCGATGTCTGTTCTGTTTAGTTTATATCCAATATTAAAAATTCGTGCAATGAACGAGAATAAAGCCATGAGGTCATGATAGCGAAAATTGGTTGGAAGAATGTTTGGCGAAAAAAAGGACGAAGTCTTATTGTAATTATGTCAGTCGCAATTGGTGTTTGGGCTGGTTTGTTTTTTGGAGGTTTTCAATGGGGGTCTTATGTTCAGAAGTTAGATGATATTGTAAATAGGGAATTGGGACACGCTCAAATTCATGCAAAAGATTTTATTGAAGAAGAATACGATTATAATTTTCCGATTAAAAATCCTGAGGAGGTAAGAGCTATTTTAGATGCTGATACTTCAATAAAATCTTATGTAGAGCGATCTGTTTTCAGTGGGATGGTTTCAACAGCAAGAGACCAGTCGTTAGCGTTAGTTTTTGGGGTTGATACTTTGCAAGAGCTATCTCTCGCATCGATATCTTCCATGATTATTGAAGGTGAAATGGTTCAAGGTAAACGCGCGCCTTCTTTGTTGATTGGGAAAGCGATGGCTGAACAATTAAATTTAAAAATTGGAAGTAAACTTAATGTTCAAGGAGGGTTATTGCACGGTGTTAAATCTTTTGTTGGAAAGGTAAGGGGTATTTATGAATCTCCTAATAAGTTAAAGGATAAAGTAGTTATTTATGTTCACAAATCGGATATAGAAAAGAAACTAGGCGATGGCTTTGTACATGAGTACGCTATAATATTTAAGGAATTCGATTCTTTGGAAGCACGAACAGCATTCCTTAAAAGTCAGTTAGCTGATCTTGATGTTTTATCATGGGGAGCGCTAATGCCGGAAATAAAAGAGGGAATAGCAATAACTGATGCTGTTATGAGTGTGATAATGATAATTATTTGGTTTGCACTTGCTTTAGGTATAATAAATACGATGTTGATGAGTGTTTTGGAACGTACAAATGAACTTGGAATGTTAATGGCGATAGGAATGAGTCGATATAAAATTGCGTCAATGATATTTTTTGAGACTGCTGTTTTAACTGTTGTTGGTGTGCCTGTAGGTTTACTTTTAACAATGATTTCTATGAGTTATTATGGTGAAGTGGGGATCGATTTATCTTTTGCTGATTCTGCGATTTCAGAATTTGGTTTTGAAAGTATAATCTACCCTAAAATAAAATCAAATTTTTATTACCAAGTAATTTATCAAGTTGTAATAGTTTCTTTAATATCGACTGTGTTTCCTGTGATGAGAGTTTTAAAACTTCGTCCTGTAGAAGCCATAAGAAAAAGCTAGTGAAATGAATGTAGTTAGAACTCAAAATTTAGAGAAAATTTTTAAAGACGCGAGCTTGGAAGTTCGCGCAGTAGATAATGTTTCTTTATCTATTGGTGAAGGTGAGTTCACCGCAATAGTTGGTCCCTCTGGTTCTGGAAAAACAACTTTGTTAAACATGATTGGTGGCTTAGATATACCAACGGGGGGTAAAGTGCAAGTAGGAGGGGCAGAATTAACCAATCTTTCTAAAAATGAATTAATCGATTTTAGATTAAAAGAAATAGGTTTCGTTTTTCAAAGTTATAACCTTATTCCTGTTTTAACAGCTTTCGAAAATATTGAATTTGTTATGCTTTTGCAAGGTAGAAGCGGGAAAGAGAGAAAGGATCGTGTGAATGAATTATTGGAAGCGGTTGGATTAGCAGGAAGGGGTAGGAACCGTCCGTCTGAGTTAAGTGGAGGTCAGCAGCAGCGTGTCGCAGTTGCGCGTGCTTTAGCATCAAAGCCAAAATTTATTATTGCTGATGAGCCAACTGCAAATTTAGATTCTAAATCTGCTGGAGATCTTTTGGATATTATGCAGAAGTTGAATGAAAATGAAGGAATAACATTTCTGTTTTCAACGCATGATCAACGTGTTATTGATCGCGCAAAAAGAGTGATTACATTAACAGACGGTGTGATAACCGAAGACAAAACTATAAAATAAAATGCGATTAATATTAATCATATTTATTCAAATTATTTTTAGTGTAACTCTTTTGTCTCAAAATGAAGGGTCACCAAGTTTTTGGAAATCACATTTTGAATTTGATGGTTACGTGAAGTTTATGCAAACTTTTACTGGAGATCAGGAAGGGAATATATATGATCAATCGTTATGGCATAATAGAATAAATACCAAGTTTAGAGTAAATCCGAATCATGAGGTTGTTTTGCAAGCAAGAAATCGAATTATATATGGTGAAGCGGTTAAGTTGGACTCCCAAATCAAGTCTTCTTTAGATTTTGATAATGGAATAGCAGACTTGTCTTTAGTTGTTGGAGAGGAGGATGGATTCTTGTATAGCGGTATTATTGATAGATTTTATTATAAAGGTGTTTCAGGTGATTGGGAGTGGAGTCTTGGAAGACAAAGGATTAATTGGGGAATCAATACTTTTTTTAACGCAAATGATATTTTTAATGCTTTCACAATTACAGATTTCGATTATGAAGAACGTCCGGGATCAGATGCTGTGAGAATCCAGAAATATTTTAAAAATGGAAGTGATATTGAACTTGCAGGAGCTATTTATACAGATACTTCAATTGTAGCAGCTTTAAAATATGGTTGGAATTACAAAAACTATGATTTACAAGTTTTAGTAGGGAAGTACTACGATGATTATGTTTTTGGAGGAGGTTGGGCAGGTAATATTAAAAATTGGGGCTTTAAAGGAGAAATGTCTTATTTCATTCCTAATTCAAAAAAAGTTAATCATGCTGCGAGTGTCTCGGTTTCTGCTGAATATATAATTAACAATGGAAAGTTTATTAGTGTAGGAGGGCTTTATTCTTCGAGTGGATTGCGAAGGGGAGCTGATATTTCAACGGCTCTTTTGTCGTTTAACACCTCGGCAAAGAACTTGATGCCAACTCAATGGACGGGAATGTTTACATTCGGTGGACAGTTAAAGGAATTGTCGAATTTCGCAATTGTTGTATTATATATGCCAGAAGTAAATATGGGATTATTAATGCCATCGATTTCTTATTCAATAGCTCGAAATTGGGATGTTTCAATTTTCATGATCAACGTAGCTGGAGTAGTAGGTAATGACTTTATTGCTTTAGCAAATGGATTCTTCAGAATGAAGTATTCTTTTTAGAATGTTATCTAACTTTCACTCGTTTTCCTTTCATAAGTAATTTATGTTTTGGATCGTATTTATTTTTCCAACCAATAAGATATTGAGTGAAATCTCCAATGTTTGTATCGTTAATTCTAGAAGCCATTGGATTGGCCATGATATCATTTTTAAAATGAAGTTTAACATGCTCTGCAATCTTGTTTTGTTTCCTGGGATTATTTGCATGTCGAAGAGAAGCTGCACCAAATAACTCAAGAATTTGATAGGAAATCATACTGGGGTTATTAAAAGAGTTAACCAAATATTCAATATCTGAATTATTCATGGTGTTTAAAGAAAAAGCAATATGACCACCTTTATCTTTTTTGTGTGCAAAAATTAGGACAACACTCTCACATTGGTATTGATTACGCAGCATCGCTGCAAAGGTCTCTTTTCCTTTTATTTTTTTTACAAAAGGCTTTAGAGCTGACTTCTGTTTTGTAAATGAAGTCTTCATTTTCTTGCATATCCCATCGTAATGTTTATTTACTTTTGTTAATCCAGATAAGCTTTTAAGCAATTTCATTGCGTTTTCATTACTTTTCCCAGGAGGCCCTTTTAAAGATGTTTTGTTGTGCTTAATTGCAGAAATACTTAAACTTATATTATTGGAATTAGCTTGCTCTTCTACCCAATTACAAGCAACATTAAGAGAGTCCATGTACTCTTTAATCTCGGTGGGTTCCCAAGGATAGTTTTTCTTATTAGAAACAAAAATGGTATAAACCAATACATCTTTTGTAAGCTTTTTACAGATGTTCCTGTTACGTGCCCATTCATTATCGATCTCTTTAATAGATGAACAGGCGAATACTACTAAAATTATAACAAAACTGTAAATTATTTTGTTAAGGTTATTTATAGCTATCATCGAGTAATTTCTTCTTAGGTTCAATTTTAAATAAATCTACATACTTTGCTCTGATAGTTTCTTTCCAACCAATCAGGTAAGCTGTGTATTCACTGATTTCTGCGTTGTCTATGTTAGGGAAGTATTTCACCATAATATCGTTAGGGAAGTCATTTTGAGCCAATTGGATGTCTTTTACTTTGTATTTATTGTAAGCTCCATCTGCGAGCGATTGTGCTCCAAAAGCAGATAGGATAAGTGTACTTAAACTATAAGGATCTTTTCCGCTACTGATTATGAACTCTGTATCTTCATCTGTCATTGAATTAAAAATTGCAGAAACATCTGATACAAAGTAATTATTAACCATTATGTTTATAGTTACATTTTCCGCCTGACGAAGTTTTTTGATCTTTTTAACAATTGCTTCACCTGCCGTTATTTTGGGTTTTCTTGGAAGTTTTTCACCGTTTGGAAGAATGATAGATTTATTCACTTTTTTCAATATTCCATTTACCCATTTGTTAAGTTTACTTTCTTTAGCGTATTCTCCATCTGCAAACGCTTCGTAAATATGGTCGTAAGGAATGTTTTTTCTGAATGTAGGTTTTGAGGTGGTTCCGTAATACATAAGTTCAAGTTCTAAATCCTGTCCATTTTCATCAGCTTGACTTGTAAGCCATTTCACACATTTATTTAAACTGTCTTTAGTTGATTTTATATCGAATCCAGTCCAGTAATGTGTGGTTTTTGTGTCAACAAAAATATTATAAATAACAGTTTTGTCTTTTAACATTTTCCCAGCACCACGATTCATAGCCCATCTTGCATCAATTTCTTTGCTCGATGAGCAACTAATTGCAATTATCGTTAAAAGTAAATAAGTGATTTTTTTTGTCATATTTTCGGTAAAAATATATTATTTCTCGATAAATTCTATTGGGTTAAGAAAAAATATTTTTTTCCATCCTTGAGGTGAAAGATCCACTTTCCAAAAATGTGGAATCAATGTAATAATAGAGTAGTGCAGGTGTGGAGGCTTTCCCGCAGCATTACCTGTTGAGCCAACTTCTCCTATTTTTTCTCCGGAGTTATTCCAATAACCCGTTTTTGTTTTAATACTGTTGAGGTGAGCGTAATAATGAACGCGCAGTTTAGGACCAAGGGTAAATATGAATTTACCGCCTCTTTTATTTTCTCCTGTTGCTAAAATGAATCCATGAGTTGAAGCAACTACTGATGTTCCTTTTCTTGCGAAAATATCTACGCCTTTGTGTGTTCCTGATTTCCCCCAAGGGTAAAACCAAAAACTGTCGGGATGGTAATCACTTTTAGTTGCACCTTTAACTGGTATTGTAAAAGTTTGTGGTGCTAAAAGAGAAAATAATGCAATCCAGACTAATAAATGAAGTGTCTTTTTATACCACTTTATTTTTCTAAAAATCTTGATGTAGTCGAAGGTCATTATTTAGATTTCGGAGATATTTCTTGTTTCGATCCATCCTTTATCGTTTGAAGGAGTGGAGACATTCAACCAATTTTCGTCGGTTCTAATTATTTTAAGTTTTGAACCTTCATTAACTTCAAGTAGAATTGTTGAGTTGCTATTTGGTTCACTTAGAATATTACTTTGATTGTTGATTACGATACAGTTTTTGGTATTTAAAACAGCTTTTTTTTGTTGTAAACTCATTAAGCCAATTAGTATGCCTGCTGAAACTATAATTATTGAATATTTACTGAGTTGGGTGTTTTTATTTCTTTTAGAGATGATAAAAATCGAACCACTACCAATTATTAATACTGAACTTAAAATCGCCCAAAAATCAAAATAAATCACTTTGTTTATTAAAACAAATAAATTTGATAAACTGGCACTAGGAATGTTTTCAAATTTATCTTTCTTCTTTGCATTAGCTAATGATAAATTGAAAATAACGTCTTCGTTTCCAGGCAGAAAATTTAATGCTTTTTCATAATTCAAAATGGCTTTTCCAATATGGTTGGTTCTATAAAATGAGTTTCCTAAGTTATACCTGATTTCGGCAGATTCAAATCCTTTATTAAGAATTTTTTGATAGCTTTCAATTGCCATTTTATAATCTGCCTTGTCGTAATATATTTTTGCAGAATCTATCAAAGGATCTTGAGCCGAGATAAAAATACTTAACAGCAAAAGCGAGGTAAATACGAGCTGTCTGATCATTTTAAAAGATTTTCAAGTTGATTAATTACATTTTTCGCATCTTCAAATAAAGCAGATTTTGAAATAGGAACTGGGGAGAATCGCGCCATTTTGCATTGCTCCGATATTTTCACAGTTTTCTGGATTACTTCATCTGCTATTTTTTTCTCTCTAAGAATATTCTGAATGACTTGTTTATTCATTTGAGATTGTTCTAGCATTAATTTTCCTTTCAGATAATCAGAAATTGCATCATCGAGGGCAGTGTAGAAACTACTGGAATCTTTATTTAATAATTTTTCAGTTGCTTGTAGTTTTTTATTCGCAACCTTATTTGCTTTGTTTTTTGTTCGATTCTTAATTTGATTAGCGGAGTATTTTCTCTCTTTAAAAATAAAACTACCAATTAGGAAACATATAATTCCTATTCCAGAAAGTAAATAATAAAATAATGATCCTGCATAGAATTTTGGAGTGGCATCAGACGAAAGTGTGATGTTGGTTTTTAAATATCTAATATCGTTTCCTTGAATATTTACGGTTTCTTGAGTAGAATTACTGTAAGTGCTGCTTAAATTAGAAATTCCTTTTCCAATTACTTTAATCTGTACTGGTTTTGATTTTAAGGTTTGATATTTTTTTGTCTTTGGATCAAAGTATGGAATCTCAACGGATGGGATTTTAAATTTCCCTGGTTGACGAGGAATTGCGATGAACTCGAAAGTCTTATAACCATAAAAACCAAATGGAGTAGAATTAATCTTTTCGGAACCAGTAGGAGGTAGGGCTTCGAAAGTTGATGGGTACTGGAGGCTGATGTCCTCCATGCTCGCCATGTTTCCTGATCCTTTGATTGTTATTCGAGTAGTAACCGCATCGTTAGTTGGGATTACTTTCTTATCTGTTTTCTGGGTAATACTTAACTCTCCAACCAGTCCTTTGAAATTTTTAGGTGCCCCCGCAGGAAGTTGTTTTACTTTGAAACTTTGCACTTTTGATTTCACCGTTTCTTGTACAATTCCTCTTCGAGTACTTACTGCAATTAAACAACTTATAGAAGGGATTTTTAAAACACCTACTTCGATAGGTGTGAGTAAATAACTTCCAACTTTTTGGACATTGTATCTTATTCCGTTAATTCTTTTTGTTTTTGCTTGATCAGAAGATTCAATAAATTCTGCAATAAATCCATTAAATTCTGGTGTTTCAGAAAGATTTATCTTCCAGATGTCATAAGCCGAGTAGTAATACAAATCATATCTAACAGTTTCTCCGATGTAACAAGAATTCTTATTGGGAACCAATCTTAGTTCTAGATTCGTGTTAATACTATTATCTGTTATTTCTTTACTTACCTTAATTTTTATAGGTTTTGTATTGTATTTAATCCCATTTAATGAGATAGTTAAGCCAGGGATTATTTGATCTCCAAGTTTTAAAGTCTTTAAAATATACTTGTAAGTAAATACTTTAATCCCATCTCTACTGCCCATGTCGAATATCATACCTCCTCGAGCTTGGCCGTGTCGTTCAACCTTAAAACCAGTAAAAGGATCGGTTTCAATTCCAAATTTAGGATTTGTTAAACTGACTGAGTTTCCTTTCGCGAATAATATGTAACTCACTTCAATTGATTCGTTTAATTCCGGAGCATCGTTGTTTACGCTTGATTTAGCAACGTATTTCTGAGCACCTGCGCTAATACTGATTAGTACGAAAAGTAGGCTTAAAAAGCGTTTTATGTAGTTTAAACAGTCTCTCATTACCAGTCTTTATCAATTTTCTTACGTGTTTGTTTTTTCATTTTAGCCCTAATCATCTTTTGTTGTAAGTTTTTTTCGTTTTTATCTAGCTGCCGCAATATCTGTTCTGCTTGCTTTCTCTTTAACTGTTTAGCTTTAGCCTTTTGCTGGGAATCCCTCTTTTCTTGTTCTGTTTGCGGCTTTTTCTTATCCGTTCCATTCTTATCTTTGTTGTTTTTATCTTCAGCGTCCTCTTTGTTCCCGTCTTTTTTATCCCCTTCTTTCTTTTTGTCTTCGTCCTTTTTCTTTTTGTCTTTCTCGTCTTTTTCTTTTTTATCCTGATCTCCTTTTCCCTTTTGATCTTTTTCGTCTTTTTCTTTTTTATCGCCTTTATCTTTTTTGTCCTTATCCTTTTTGTCCTGCTTATCTTTGTTCTTGTCTTTATTATCCTTTTTTTGCTGATTTTCTTGTGCTAGTTTCCTTTTTGCATAAGCATAATTATACCTCGTGTCTTTGTCGTTAGGATTATTTCTAAGCGCATTTTTGTAAGCATCAACAGCTTTGTCCCATTCTTTTTTATTGGTGTGTGCATTTCCTAAATTGTGAAATATTTTAGACTTTAATAACTTGTCTTCAGTTGATTCGGTTAGTTCGTTTAATCCTTTAATTGAAATATCATTCTTCCCTTGTTTAAGTTGAGAATTCACCAAATTATATTTTGCTTCAAAAGAAGTAGAGTCAATTTTAAGCGCTTTAAAATACAAAGAATCAGCTGCTAAATAATTAGAGTCTTTAAACATTTTGTTTCCTTCTCTTATGTACGATCGCTCTTGCTGACTAAACCCAATATTGGCGCTTAGTAACAATAGAAAAAGAATACTATATTTTAAGAATTTAACCACTTTCCTTTTTTTCTGATAATTAAAAACTCAATTAGTATTAAGAGTAAACCAAAACCTAAAAAGTATTGGTATTTGCTATTGTAGCTTGTGAACTCCTTTGTATCATATTCTGTTTTTTTAATCCCGCCAATGTCTGCAAGCATTTTCCCTAATCCTAAAGTAGCATTGCTTCCATGCACATATTTTCCATTTCCAGCTTTCGCAATAGCTTGTAATGCAGGTTCGTTTAATCTTGTGATAATAGCACTTCCGTTACGATCTTTCTTAATTCCAACTTTCTTGCCGTTTCTAAACTTAGGAATTGTACTTCCGATTAAACTCCCTAGTCCGATTGTGTATACTTTAATATTCTCTTCTGTAGCACTTTCAGCCAGTTCAACAGCTTTCCCGTCATGATCTTCACCATCAGAAATGATAACAACGGCTTTGTTTGTTGGGCTTCCTTCAGGGAAAGATGCTATAGCGAGTTCTAAGGCGTTTGCTATATTCGTTCCTTGTATTGGTATTAAATCCGTTGAAATGTTATCTAAATACATCTTAGCGGCTGAATGATCGCTTGTTAGTGGGAGTTGTAAATAAGCATCTCCTGCAAAAACTACAATTCCAATTCTATCAGATCCTAAGCTGTTGATGATCTTACTGATTGCTAGCTTTGCTCTCTTTAATCGAAATGGCTTAATGTCCTCTGCCATCATACTCTTGGATACATCTAGACAAATAATTAGATTGATTCCTGCTTTTTTTAATGTTTGTTTTTTATCTCCAAATTGTAAATTAGCTGCGCCTGTAATTAAAAATGAAAAACCTATTGTCCAAGTTATGAAACGCAATACAGCTCTATTTTTAGATAGATTAGGTAGGAGGCTTTTGATTAGGTGATTAGACGCAAATTTGTTGATTTTTTTACGTTGTTGATATTTTTTAAATATGAAAAGTGAAACAACGAAAAGTAAAATCACAAAACTGTATAGTATCCATGAGTACTCAAGCCTAACGAAGTTTGGATCATTAAATAATGAGTTTGATATGTATTGTATCCAATTCACTTATTCAATTGTTTTAAATACGGTTAAATCCAATCCTTTCGCTGTTAATAGTAATAACAATCCTATAATTGCAAAAGGCAGGAATAATTCTGTTTTTTTGTAGTATTTCAAACTCGCTAATTTCGTTTTTTCTAGTTGATCTATTTCAGTGTAAATGTCTTTAAGTGCTTCTTTATTAGTTGCTCTGAAGAATTCACCACCAGTTAGTTTTGATATTTCAGTCATTTTTTTAATATCAATTTTGGTTTCTCTTTCTACTTTTCTTCTTCTTCCAAATCGATCGGTAATTACTTCTGTGAATTTCTTTTTTCCAATTCCTATAATGTACAATTTAATGTCAAAAGTTTTTGCGATTTCAGCAGCGGTTCTAGGTGTTATCTCGTTACTGCGGTTTTCTCCATCGGTTAATAAAATAATTACTTTACTCTTAGCCTCACTATCTTTTAATCGTGTTACAGAAGTCGCTATTCCAGACCCAATAGCAGTTGATCCACCAACCATTCCTAGTTGAACATCCTTGAATAATTCAATTACTCTCTTGTGATCAATTGTTAATGGACATTGGGTAAAGCTTTCATCTCCGAAAATCACCAATCCAAATCTATCGTTTTTTCTAGCGCTAATAAAATCAGAAGCTATTTTCTTGGAAGCCTCTAGTCTGTTGGGTTTAAAATCGGTTGCTTCCATCGATTGAGAAACATCTAGTGTGATTATCATATCGATTCCTTCTGTTTTAGTCTCTTGCCAACTCTTTGCATCTTGAGGTCTTGCAAGTGCGAAAATGATAAAAGCAATTGCAATTACTACTAAAGCGAATGGGATATGTCGAAAAATTGCCAATGGAGTAGAACCGCCAAATCCTTTAGAGGAGCTATAATGCAATTCAATATTGTCTTTTTGTTCTTTTATAATATAGATTAGAATGAGAATAGGAATAATTAATAATACCCACAGCCATTGAGGACTATAGAAATCCTCCAAGTTGAAAAACTTGCTAAATGCAGCTTTAAATATTTGTATATAGTTGTCCTTATTCAACTTTTTTTCCTGTTTTTAAAAATGAATAAAGAATATTTAAAGCTTGTTCGTGCTGACTTTCTACTCCTTTTTGTTTAGCAAATTTAATCATATCAGAAAAATTTAAAATATGTTTAACGTCTTGAGTAATTTCTTTTTCAATACCTAAACTGATAAGTTGTTGAATGATTTCACGACTTGTAGATTCAATTGATTTTATCTTGTATCGGTATTCAAGGTACTCTTTCAGTATTGCTGAAAGCTCTGAATGGAATTCTTTCTCTCTATTGTTTAACCAGATTTTATTTTGTTTTAATTTAATATACCTTTCTGTAAGTGAGTCTATTATAGGTTTTTTATTAATGATAACTTCTGTTTTTTTGTTTTTGTGATTTTTTATTAAATAGACGATTATCAGAATTAAAACCACTAATAAAATTGTTAGGACAATTCCCCAAAAAACAAGTTCCTGTATTTCGGCAAAAATGAAAGGTGTATCAATTTGATTTTTGATAGGTTTGATTGCTTCCTTATCGTTTGTTTTTGGTAATTGGTAATGAAGTAATAAAGGTTTAGTGTATATTGCATTACCATTTACTTCTATAGATAGGGGAGGAATTATATGGTGCCCACTATCCCATGCTGTAACAATTATTGTTTGTGAAAATTCTATTGTGTCCTTAATATTTATTGTATCAATTTTCGAGTAATCTATTACTTCTATTGCTGCTGAAAGGGTGTCTTTATAGTTTGAATTATCTATCCATATAACAGGGTCTATACCTTTATACTTTAGCTTTATCTGTGCTTGTTCACCTGTTTCTAGTTGAGTTTTTTCACAGCTGACATCAAAGGATTGTGAGTTGGCAACAATTGCTAAAAAAAGTAAGATGTGTAGAAGTGTTTTTCCCATTACCTTATTTATCGTTTTTTAAACATTTTCATTAATGGAATTGTATAGCTTTCATTTGTACTCAACATCACCTTATCAACCCCTGATTTCTTACAATTTAACTCAAAACTATCTGTTAAATCATTCCACCATTTTTGATAATGATTTCTAGTTGCTGTAGAATTTGTGTTCACCCATTTTTTCTCTTTATTTTCAGCATCAAACATTCTTATTAAACCCAATTTAGGAAGTTGAGTTTCCATTGGGTCAAAACATTTAATTGCTATTAAATCATGTTTAGATTTAGCCATTTTTAGAGAATCGAAATAGTTTTCTGTTAGGAAATCACTAACAAGAAATGCGGTGCATCTTCTTTTTACAGCATTTGTAAGTTGAATTAGACCTGCATTTAAGTTTGTTTGCTGGTGCTCAGGTTCAAATTCAAGTAAATCTCTAATTATTCTTAAGATATGATTCTTTCCTTTTCTTGGTGGAATAAACTTTTCGACTTTATCAGTGCAAAAAATAACGCCTACTTTATCGTTGTTTGCTATTGCAGAGAATGCCAGTACCGCACAAACTTCTACAATATATTCTCGTTTGGATTGATTTACCGTTCCAAAAGATTCAGAAGCACTAATATCAATAACGAGCATTACAGTTTGTTCACGCTCTTCTTCAAATGTTTTAACAAATGGGGCGTTAAATCGTGCTGTAACGTTCCAGTCAATAGTTCTTGTCTCATCACCATATTGGTAATCTCGTACTTCTGCGAAAGTCATTCCTTTACCTTTGAACGCACTTTGGTATTGACCAGAGAAAAGTTGTTTAGACATTCCTCTAGCTTTAATTTCAATTTTCTTGATTTTTTTTAATAATTCAGTTGATTTCAAACCTAAAGATTAAGGTACTTGCACATTATTAATAATGTCTTTGATAATTTGGTCTGTATCAATTTCTTCTGCCTCAGCTTCATAAGTTAAACCTATTCTGTGTCGAAGTACATCGGCTGCAATAGATCTTACATCTTCTGGTATTACATAGCCTCTTCTATTCATAAATGCCACAGCTTTAGATGCTTTAGCTAGGCTAATTGAAGCTCTAGGAGATGCTCCGAAACTAATTAGTTGTTTGTGTTTAGAAGATGGCTCTCTTGTTGCGAAAATTAAGTTCACAATATATTGCTCAATTTTTTCATCTAGATAAACCTCTTTCACGAGTTGTCTGGCCGTAAGTATTTTTTCTGTAGTTAGTACTTGATTTGGCTCGGGAAATCTGCTCAGGAGATTCTGTCGCATTATGATCTGCTCATCTTTCTTATTTGGATACTCCAGTTTTATTTTGAGCATAAATCGATCTATTTGGGCTTCAGGAAGTGAATAAGTTCCTTCTTGCTCTATTGGGTTTTGCGTTGCCAACACTAAGAAGGGTTGTGGTAACGGGTATGTTTCGCCTCCAATTGTAACTTGTTTTTCCTGCATTGCTTCAAGTAAAGCACTTTGTACTTTTGCAGGAGACCTATTGATCTCATCTGCTAAAATGAAGTTTGCAAAAACAGGCCCTTTCTTAACTACGAAATCTTCTTTCTTTTGATTATAAATTAATGTTCCGATAACATCAGCAGGAAGAAGGTCTGGGGTAAACTGTACTCTATTAAAATCAGCTTTTATAATCTTTCCTAATGTAGTAATGGCAAGAGTTTTTGCTAACCCAGGTAACCCTTCAAGTAAAATGTGTCCATCTGAAAGTAATCCAATCAATAAAGCATCGGTCATTTTATCTTGACCAACAATAACTTTTTGCATTTCCATCTTTATCAGGTCAACAAAAGCGCTTTCACGTTCAATTCGTTCGTTTAATTCTGTGATGTTAACATCAGTTTGGATCGTATTTTCCATATTATCATTTAATTTCACTGCAAATTTAAACAGCTCAGTTCTAAATACCCAAAAAAATAATGCAATTCGTGTTAATATTTGTTAACTATTTCGATCTCGATTCTGATTATTTCATTTCATTTGAGTCTCAAGTATTGTTATTTTAACTTTTTAATACAATAACCCTCTAAATTATAATTACCCAATCATGATATGTGCATCAGGATATTTGTAACGATTGGAATGTACTTTCTTACTTAGCGCTATTATTAACATCAATGTTCCTAGTCTTCCAATAAACATTGAAATTGAAAGTATAATTAATCCAGCATCAGAGAAACTGGAGGTAATTCCCATTGATAAACCAACAGTTGAGAATGCACTAAATTCTTCGAATATTAATTGAAGGATGTCCATTTCACCAGATGCCAACGAAGCAGATTCTGTTATAGTTAGTAAAAACACCCAAAGGAATAAATTTACTAATGTGAAGAGTAGAACTGCATATGCTTTAATTAAGAGATCATTCGCAATATTTTTTTTGTATAATTCAGCATTTTTTTTACCTCTAATAGTTGTGTAAACAGATACAAATAATAAAGTGAAGGTTGATGTTTTAATACCTCCTGCTGTTGAGCTTGATGATCCTCCGATAAACATTAGTAAAAGAAATAGAATAATCACAGGAATTGAAAGAGCGCCAGTATCAACTGAAGCAAAACCAGCTGTTCTGTTAACAATTTGAAAGAAAGATGTAACCAATCTTT
>MDTF01013833.1_pt1 | contig 33537 bp, 33 predicted proteins | sample 811191 | NCBI WGS metagenome assembly MDTF01 (sample SAMN05326649, study PRJNA326480) | marine metagenome | isolation source: seawater | place: Southern Ocean | collected 2011 | reverse complement strand
TAATTTTATAAACATTAATAATTATGATAACAATTCATATTATTATCCAATTTATTTTTATAATTACATTAATAAAGATACGTATGAATTATTAGGAGATACTTATAATTTTACGAAAGATAATTTAAATCTTTCGTATAATAATAATAGAAAAAGAACTATTTCTTATAAGTTTAATAATAACTTTTCTAGTAAAATTACTAGAAAAAATTTAAACTTATATACATTTTATTTTAATCTATTTGGTTATCAGTATAAATTAAATAGAGAGAAAACTAATTATATTTCTTTATGATTAAAACAATTATTCGAGTTTAACGATAATAATTATAGTTTTAAATTAAATAAAAAACTATTTGATTATAAACTAAATAAATCTAGAAAAACAAATTCTCCTTATTTAAATAAAAATAGTTCTTTATTACGATTAAATATTCCTTTTATATTTAGTCAAATTAAGCAAATTATAGCGAGTAAATTTAATAATATTAAATTTAATATTACTAATATTTCTGATTTAAAGTTTAATACTCGTGAATTAAATTTATTATTAAAATTAAATAAAAATAAATTTATTAGAATACAAAGAATTAAAAAAAAAGTTAAAAAATTAATATTTTTTAAAAAAACTTTAAACTTAGGTAGTAATAATATTTTAAAGTTATATAATTTACGAAAAAATATTTTATTTAATTCTAATAAACAGTTTAAAAATATTAGCTTTAATAAAAAAGTATTTAATAATATCAATGATTTAAGAATAAATTATATTTCATCATATCATTTATTCTTAAATTATAATTTAACTAATCAATATTTAAATTATGATAATTACTATCTTATGAGAAATAAAAATTATAATATATTTAAAATAAATCAATATTTTCGTATAAGTTCATTTTATATTATTAATTATATAAATTTATATAATTATATGAATATAAAACAAGAAGTTAAAGAAAATCCCTATAAGTTTAATTTTTCACAAAAAACTTTCAACTTATTACCAGAAAATCCTAATAGATTAATTACAAAGCTGCATATTTTAAAAAAAGACCCAAATTTCAAATTTATTTTATTTTCATTATTATTTAAAAGCTCTAAGTTTTTATCAGAATATATTGCAACTAGCATTCGATTTAAAAAATTCAGAGATTTACAAAACTTTTTTAACTCGTTAATATCAAATACAAGTTTATTATTAAATGTTTTAAAACTAAATAGAGTAAACTTAAAAGGTATTAGAATTGACTGTTCTGGTAGATTTAACGGTATTGACCGTACACGAACTATTAGTATAAAACAAGGAATATTATCTTTTAACCAAATTGATACTAATATTGTATATAGTTTTAATACTAGTTATACTAAATATGGTAGTTTTGGTATAAAAGTTTGATTATCGTACTATAATTAATTAATTATGTTATTACCTAAAAGAACTAAATATAAAAAACAACAAAAAAAAAAATTAACAAACTTTTTTGCTTCTTCTACTAATAATATTAATGGTAAAAATAATTTACATTTTGGTGATTTTGGTATTATAGCAAAAACATCAGGTAGATTAACTAGCAGACAAATAGAAGCTACTAGAATAGCAATTAAGCGTAAAATTAAACCGAATGGTAAACTTTGGATTAATATTTTCCCAAGTGTACCTATCAGTGGTAAACCAACACAAATTCGTATGGGTAAAGGTAAAGGTTTTACTCAATATTGGGTTGCAAAAGTTTCAATTGGAATGGTATTATTTGAAATTAGTAATATCATTGAGACTACTGCTTTTAAAGCTTTGCGATCAGGTATTAATAAATTACCTATTAGTTGTAGTATTATACAGAGAAAACATTATGTATAACTTTAAAAATAATATAAATGGCTTCTAAATATTTAAATATTAAAGACAATTCAAAACGTCAGTTAAACGCTAAAAAAGAAATAAATTACTTATCACGTAAATCTTGTAATATTATATCAAGTCGTATAAATTATTCTATTCAACCAATGTTATTTAATAAAATTTTATTAAATATATTATCTAAAAATAATAAAATATTTTTAAATACAAAAAAAGTTAATAGTTTAACAAATAATAAGTTATCATTACCTATTATTAAATTTAATACAAATATAACATCTAAACTAAAAATTTATTTAAATTATTATTTGAATAATTTATATAAATTAGAATATAATAATAATACTTTAATTAGATATTTTAATATTAAAAAACGTCTAGCAAAAAATAGCTCATTTATTAGAATTAAAAATAGGTGTGTAGTTAGTGGTCGTTCACATGCTATTCATAGATTATTTAAATTATCTAGAATTAAATTAAGAGAGTTAGGATCCCACGGTAAATTAATGGGACTAGGTAAAGCCAGTTGATAAAGGATTAAAATGACAACTATAAATCAATTAATAATAGCAAAAAGAAAAAAAAAATAAAACAAAATAAAACACCCGCTTTAACAAATAACTCGCCACAAAAACGAGGTACTTGTATACGTGTTTTTACTACTACTCCAAAAAAACCTAATTCTGCCATCCGTAAAGTTGCTCGTATAAAATTATCAAATGGTTTACGTGTTACTGCGTATATTCCTGGTGAAACTCATACCTTACAGGAACACTCATTAGTATTAATACGTGGTGGTCGTACAAAAGATTTACCTGGTATGCGTTATAAAATTGTTCGCGGTAAATACGATTTAAGAGGTTTACAAACTCGAAAAAATGCTAGATCAAAATACGGTGCTAAAAAGAAATAATGGCTTATATTGCTAATACATACATTAAAGATAAAAAAAAATTAAAAAAAGAATTAAAAAGCATTTATGGTATCGGTTTTGGTAAAATTAAATTATTAACTCATGTATTCAATACTCATGAAAAAAGTTTTATTGCATTAAGCTCTAGCTCAAAACTTAAGATTAAATCATTTATAATAAACACCATTAAAACAGGGCCTTTATTAAAAAAACATAATAAGTCATCGTTAGATTTATTAAAAAGTATTAAATGTTATAAAGGGCAACGTCATATATTACATTTACCTTTAAGAGGGCAACGTACTTCTACCAATAATAAAACCCAAAAAAGCATGAGTAAAAAAAGATAAAAAAAGCATGAGTAAAAAAATAAAAAAAGCATGAGTAAAAAAATCAATAAAAAATAACATGAAAAAAAATAAAAAAAGATTATGAGAAAATATAGATAATTTAGAAATAAATAGATTATGATAGAAAATATAGATAATTTAGAAATAATAATAGAAATTTTTAACGGACAAGATGATGTCTTAATAATGAACACAATAATGGAAACACAAAATGAACCAGTTTTTACTTGATTCATTACAGGAATATGAAGTAGTAAAAATTTTAGTTTCGTGGTTAAGACGTAATTAATCTTTGAATTGTTTAGGAGAGAGAGATTTTAATTTTCTTGTTATTTTTTCAAAATTATTAAAACTTTTTAAAGAAAATTATTACTAAATAGTATTATATTATAATATTATGAATTCTCAATCAACTATTAGATATTCTTCTCAACGCCATCCGTTTCATATGGTAAACCCAAGTCCTTGACCTTTTGTAGGTGCTTTTTCTGCTTTAACCTTAACTACCGGTGGTGTTATGTATATGCATTTATACCCAAACGGTGGTTTTGTTGGTATCTCAGGTTTTTCTATGGTTTTATTAACTATGTTTTTATGATGACAAGACGTTATTAAAGAAGCTACTTTTGAAGGTAATCATACTGTATGTGTACAAGAAGGTATGAGAATGGGTATGATTTTGTTTATTACTTCAGAAGTAATGTTTTTTTTTGCTTTTTTCTGAGCTTTTTTTGCTTCAAGTTTTTCTCCTGTAATTGAAATTGGTGCTGTTTGACCACCAAAAGGTATTAATATTATTAATATTTATGATGCTCCTTTAGCAAATACTTTAATATTATTATTATCGGGTGCTTCTGTTACTTGAGCACATCATGCAATTTGTTATGGTCATTATAAACAAGCTTTTTTAGGTTTAGCTATGACTGTTGCATTAGGTGTTAAATTTACTTTTTTACAGGGTGTTGAATATGTAGAATTATCATATTCGATTGCTGATAGTATTTATGGTTCATGTTTTTTCGTTCCAACTGGTTTTCACGGTTTACATGTATTAATCGGTACTTTATTTTTAATTGTATGTTTATATAGATTATCTCAATTTCATTTTAGTCGTCAACATCATTTTGGTTTTGAAGCTGCTGCTTGATATTGACATTTTGTTGATGTTGTATGATTATTTTTATTTACTGCGATTTACTGATGAGGTGGTTTATAATAAATAACTTAAAGTTATGATAAAATTAAATTATAATAAAAATTATAGTATAAGTGTGAAGGTAAAATCTTTTATTAAAAATAATTTAATATCAGATTTTTTAATATTATTAAAGCGTGTTTTAAACTTAAATACTAAAACAAAAAATAATAAAAAGGAAACTATTAGTCACTTAAGTAAAAATATTTATAGAAATACTATTATACGATCTCCGCATGTTAATAAACAGGCACAAGAACAATTTGAAATTAAAACTTATAATAATTTAATAAATATACCATTATATTTATTAACTAACTCTAATATAAACTTAATCATTAATCTTATTTATAATAATTTACCTATAGGTATAGATTCAAGAATAACAATTATAGAAAAAAATGGTTACTAGTTTTTCAATTAATCAACTGATTAAAAAAAAAATACATATAGGTCACATATTAAGTGAATGAGTACCAAATTTATCGAAAACTTTATTTAATATTAGAGACGATATTCACTTTATTGACTTGCAACAAACTATTTTTTTATTTCGCAGAGCTTTAGGTTTTTTAAATTGTATTGAAAATAGTAATTATAAATTATTATTTTTAGAAAGAGAAACAAATAAATCTCGAAAAAATATAAAATATTATGTCGATAATAAGTATATAACTAAAAATAAAAATATTTTACGAGAGTGTGCTATACAATATAGTCATTTTTATCTATCGGATAAATTACGTGGTGGGGTTTTAAATAACATAAGATCATCTAAAATAAATAAAGATAATTATATACCTAATAAAAATATAATGCCTAATATTTTTTTAATTTCTAATATCAGTTATTATGAATCTATTATCTTAGAAAGTTTTAAAGTAAACTTTATTTTAATTGGTTTATTAGATACAAACAACAGTAATTTTGGATTAACTTATCCTATACCATGTAATGATGATAATTATTATAGTATTAATTTTTTTTACAACTTAGTTATCAATTCTATAGATAACTCATCTTTATTTTTTAATAAAAATTTTTTATTACAATACCGTACTAATATTATTAATAATTATTATAGTAATTTCTGAAAAAATTAAAAAAGTTTCCCTTAAATAGCTCAGATTCTAAAATCCCTATTAAATATTATAGCAATGTAAATTTACTATGTATATTTCATTTTAAAATTTATGTTATGTCTAATACTAGCATAAATTTTATAGCAACTCCATTTGAGCAATTTCAAGTAGGCTCAGTATTACCATCATCAGGTATTATTAATGTTTTTGGTAATAATTATTTTATATTAGTGTTTGTAATGTTTTCATTTTTATATTTTCAATATGAAAGTAATGCAACTAATATGACTGTAATTCCAAATAAATACCACGCAACTTTAGAAGGTTTATATGGTTTTTTATATAGTATGAGTGTAGAAAATATTGCTAAAAAAGGAAATGATTTTTTTCCATTACTTTTTACCCTATTTACCTTTATCTTAACTTGTAACATGTTAGGTATGGTTCCTTTAAGTTTAACTATTACTAGTCAGTTACAATTTGTACTTGCTTTAGCTTTAGGTTTATTTATTGGTATTAATATTATTGGTTTTTTAAGACATGGATTACATTTTTTTTCGTTATGAATGCCTCAAGGTGTACCTTTATTCATGGCTCCGTTTTTAGTATTAATTGAAGCAATTTCATATATATTTAGAGTAATTAGTTTAACTGCACGTTTATTTGCAAATATGATGTCAGGTCATTGTTTAATGTATATTTTATCTTCATTTGTAGTAAGTTTATTCTTTTTATATAGTGCAATGTCAATTTTATGTGTATTTCCTTTTATTGTTGTATTTTGTATTGTATTTTTAGAATTAGGTATTGCTGCTATTCAGGCATACGTATTTACTGTTTTAATCGGTTTATATTTAAATGATGCTATATCATTACACTAATAAAATAATTTAAAAATAATATGTCTCGTTCTATTTGAAAACATAATTATATTGGTAAAATTTTACCTTTTGAAATTAAAAAAAAAAAAAAATGGGAAAATACTTGAAATAGAAAAGTATTAATTACCCCAAAGCTTATAGGTTATAACTTTAATGTTTATAATGGAATAAAGTCTATATCTTCAAAGATAACAGAGGATATGGTTCAACATAAATTAGGAGAATTTGCACCAACACGTAAAAAGTATGTATCTAAATTAAGTAAAAAAAATTTATTAAAAAAACGTTAAATGATTTTATTTCATACTAAATTAAATGTTTCAGATAACTCTGGAGGTAGATTAGCCCAGTGTATAAAAGTTATCAATAAAAAATATGGCTCGATGGGAGATTTAATAACAGTAGTTATTAAATCTCTTAGAAGAACTATCAAAGTTAAAAGAATCACAAATTCTTCAATTTATAAAGGAGTAGTGATAAGAGTTAAAAAAAAAAGTAAAACTACATTAAACACCTATATTAGATTTAGTGATAATGCTTTAGTTATTTTATCTGGTTCAGGGAGTCCACTATCTTCTAGAATATACGGTACTGTAGATCAATCAATAAGACTTAAAACACTGAATTTAAAGATAATAAGTTTAGCTAGGGTTCTTAGCTAAATTTTATAAATATAAATTATTTTTTATTAATTTTCCTTACTTAATTTATGAATTTTTTTTTAATTTTATCTAATATTTTATCGGGTTTATTAATGATTGTGCCTTTATTAATTGCTGTTGCATATTTAACTTTAATGGAAAGAAAAGTTATGGCATCTATGCAACAACGTCGTGGTCCGAATGTAGTTGGTATTTATGGTTTATTACAACCATTAGCAGATGGTTTAAAATTATTAACTAAAGAAACTGTTTTACCTAATAATGCTAATATTATTATTTTTATTTTAGCCCCTTTAATTACTTTTATTTTAGCTTTAGTTGGTTGAGCAGTTATCCCTTTTGCTGAAGGTGCTGTTTATGTAGATTTAAATATTGGTTTATTATATATTTTTGCTATTTCATCTTTAGCTGTTTATGGTATTATTACAGCGGGTTGAGGTAGTAATTCAAAATATGCATTTTTAGGTGCTTTACGTTCAGCTGCTCAAATGATTTCATATGAAGTATCTATTGGTTTTATTATTATTACTGTAGTATTATGTAGTGGTTCAATGAATTTAACTCGTATTGTAATGGCTCAAGAAAATAATTGATATGTTATTCCTTTATTTCCATTATTTATTATGTATTATATTTCTGCATTAGCTGAAACTAATAGAGCGCCTTTTGATTTACCAGAAGCAGAAGCAGAATTAGTAGCGGGTTATAATGTAGAATATTCTGCAATGGGTTTTGCTTTATTCTTTTTAGGAGAATATGCAAATATGATTATAATGAGTTCATTAGGTGTTCTTTTATTCTTAGGTGGTTGATTACCCCCTTTTGATATTTTATTATTTAATTGAATTCCTCCATTAATTTGATTTGGGTTTAAAACTTTAGCTTTATTATTTATGTTTGTATGGGTAAGAGCTGCTTACCCTAGATACAGATATGATCAATTAATGAGACTTGGATGAAAAATATTTTTACCATTATCATTAGGTTGAGTTTTATTTGTAGCATCTATATTAGTTGCTTTTGATTGATTACCATGTTAAACTTAAAAATTTTAGTGTTTATTTTTATTCTATTTTAAGATATATAATATCTTAAATTTTAATTTATTATATGAGTTATACTTATATATCCTTACTATCAAATAGTTTAAAAGGTGTTTTACCTGAGATTTTTTTAATAATCGCCATTTTTACTATTTTAATCTTTGGTTTAATTTACCAAAATCGTACTATTGAGTATTATAGTACTAATAAGATATCTACTACTACTATTATTGGTTGACAACATATTGGTATTTTATTTATTGTTGGGTTACTTTATATCAACTCAGCATTACCTGAAGCTACTTTATTTAATGGTATTTTAATTAACCAATATTACTCTAATTTATTTAAGTTATTCTTAGTAATTTGTACCTTTTTAGTTTTATTAATGAGTTATAAATTTTTAGAGTATGAAAAAATGGATACTTGAGAATATTATACTTTAGTTTCTTTAGCTACTTTAGGTCTATTATTATTATTATCATCAAATGATTTAATAAGTACTTATTTAGCAATAGAATTAATGAGTTTATCATTATATGTAATTGCAACATTTAAACGTAATTCAGAATTTTCAAATGAAGCTGGATTAAAATATTTTGTATTAGGTGCATTTTCTTCAGGATTAATTTTATTTGGTTCCTCATTATTATACGGTTTTACTGGTAGTACTTCTTTTGAAGATATTAAACAAGTTATTAATTTATTACAATTAACTAATTTTTTAGATGAAGAAATTACTTTAGCATTATTAATTGGGCTGATTTTCTTTGGTATAGGTTTATTATTTAAATTAGCAGCAGCTCCATTTCATATGTGATGTCCCGATGTTTATGAAGGTGCCCCTACTTCTGTTACTGCTTTTTTTGCTATTGTGCCGAAATTAGGTGTATTAGTATTCTTTATCCACTTTTTCCAAGATATTACTTTTGAGTTTTTTGTATCTTGAAAATCATTATTAGTATTTTCTGCTACTTTATCTATTATTATTTCATCATTTGCTGCTATTAATCAAAAACATATTAAACGTTTATTAGCTTATAGTGGTATTGGTCACGTTGGTTATATTTTAATAGGTTTTATTGCTGGTACTATTGAAGGTATAGAAGCTATTTTTGTATATACTTTTATTTATATAATAATGAATATTAGTTTTTTTGCTTTATTATTAAGTATTTATGGTCAAAATAATAATGAAAGAATTCGTTTTTTAACTGATTTTAATTTATTAACTAAATCTAACCCTGTTGTAGCAGCTACCTTTGCTATGTTAGTATTATCTTTAGCAGGTGTACCGCCATTAGCTGGTTTTATAAGTAAATTATATATTTTTATTGCAGCGATAAATGTTAAATTATATTTTTTATCTGTTATTGCTATTGTAACTAGTTGTATAGGTGCTTATTATTATATTAGATTTATTAAAATTATGTATTTTGAAAAAACTAATGGTTGAAGTAATCAAATTATAATTAATAAAGAGAATAGCTTATTAGCTAGTTATTGTACTTTATATGTTATGTTTTTTTTTATGTGACCTACTCATTTATTATTATTAAGTAAACATATCACTATTTTAATGTTTATTTAATCTTCTTTTTCTAATTTTAGAATAAAAATAAAAATTATGAATTATATTATATCTAGTCTTATTTTATTACCTCTAATTGGGGTTTATTTTGTAACTACTATCGATGATAGTGATCTGTTTAAAGATCAAAAAATTAGATATATAGGTTTATACACTACTTTATTTACTTTTTTTGTTTCTTTACTATTATGAATTTTTTTTGATAACTCTACTAGTCAATTTCAATTTGTAGAAAAATATTACTGAAATCCTATATCAAATGGTACTTTTTATTTAGGTGTAGATGGTATTTCTTTATTCTTAGTAATATTAACTACATTTTTAATACCTGTATGTTTACTAGCTAGTTGAAATGCAATTAAAATTAATGTAAAAGAATATATTATTGCTTTTTTATTTTTAGAAAGTATTTTAATTATTGTTTTTACTGTATTAGATTTATTAATATTTTATATCTTCTTTGAAAGTGTTTTAATTCCTATGTTTGCTATTATTGGTATTTGAGGTTCAAGAGAACGTAAAGTACGTGCATCATATTTATTTTTCTTATATACCTTATTTGGTTCAGTATTAATGTTATTAGGTATTTTATTAATTTATTGTCAAGTAGGTAGTACTGATTTTTTAACTTTATACAACACTAAATTTGAAACTTATACCCAAATTATTTTATGATTTGCTTTCTTTGCTTCTTTTGCTTCTAAAATACCTATGGTACCTGTTCATATTTGATTACCAGAAGCACACGTTGAAGCACCCACCGCTGGTTCTGTTGTTTTAGCCGGGATTTTATTAAAATTAGGTGGTTATGGTTTTTTACGTTTTTCTTTACCAATGTTTCCAGAAGCCACTTTATTCTTTACTCCTTTAATATATACTCTTAGTGCTGTAGCAGTTATTTATGCTTCATTAACTACTTTAAGACAAATTGATTTAAAAAGAATTATTGCATATTCTTCTGTTGCTCACATGAATTTTGTTACTATTGGTATGTTTACCCTAACTTTACAAGGTTTAGAAGGTAGTATTTTATTAATGTTAAGTCATGGTTTAGTTTCTAGTGCTTTATTTTTAGGTGTTGGTGTATTATATGATCGTTATCATACCCGTTTGTTAGCTTATTACAGTGGTTTTGCGCAAGTAATGCCTTTATTTTGTTTAATTTTTGGTTTTTTTAGTTTTGCTAATATTAGTATTCCTGGTACTAGTAGTTTTGTAGGTGAATTTTTAGTTTTAATTGCAATTTGAGAATCTAATTTCTTTATTACTTTATTAGTAACTACTGGTGTTATTTTTGGTGCGTTATACGCTTTATGACTATTTAATAGAATCGCCTTTGGTAACTTAAAAGTATTTCATTTAATTAATTATTTTACTAATAACTCTGAACAATTTATTTATTCAAAAAATTATGATAATAGTATTAGTTTAACTAAACATAATAATATAACTAAAGTGTCAATATTACATAATGATATGGATAGACGTGAACTTGCTGTATTTATCCCATTTGTAATTATGACTTTAGTTATGGGTATTTATCCTGAAATATTTATGGTATCTATTCATATTTCTACTGTAGCATTATTAGAAGCTATTACTTTTTAATAATATTAAATTTTTGGCGATATAGTTCAGTTGGTAGAACGACGGAATCATAATCCGTATGTCAGCGGTTCGAGTCCGTTTATCGCTAAAGGCGGTTATAACTCAATTGGTTAGAGTGTTAGATTGTGGTTCTAAAAGCTACGGGTTCAAGTCCCGTTAATCGCCATTTTAGAGAGAATAGCTCAATTGGCAGAGCGTCGGTCTTCAAAATCGACGGTTGTGGGTTCGAGTCCCTCTTCTCTTGACTTTTTTATTTTTTATTGTAAATATTAATAGAGCATTATGCATTGAAAATTGCTTGTAATGTTGTTTAATAGCAAATTTTTATTTGACTAAAATTGTAGACATTGAGTTTTTAGCAATTATGTTTCTTATTATTTATGTAGGTGCTATTGGTATTTTATTTTTATTTGTTGTAATGATGTTAAACGTTAAAGTAACTGAATTAAACGATAGTTTTATTAGATATTTACCTATTGGTGCTATTATTGGCTTTATCTTTTTATTTGAAGTTTTTTTAGTAATTGATAATGACTTAGTACCTATCATACAATTAAGTGCGATTGAAGAATTAGTAGATCCTTATTCTTTAAAAGTTTGAGCATCAAATGTAGATAATGTAACTAATATTGTTAGTTTAGGTCAAGTTATTTATACTTATCATTATTATAATTTTTTAGTAGCAAGTTTAATATTACTAGTAGCAATGATCGGTGCTATCGTATTAACTTTACATAAGAGAAGTGTAACTGTACGTCAAAAAATTTATGATCAAGTTGCACGTGATTTAAAAAAAGCAATTTTTATTAGAAAATAATATAGATAAATTTAAATCAAAATTTTGGTGAATTGAAAAAATATTTAAATTTAAGTTATGAGTTTATCATCAATTATATTTTATATATTATCGAGTGGTGCTATTATTTCATCTATTATGGTTATAACAGCTCGAAACCCGATACATTCTGTTTTATTTTTAGTTTTAGTTTTTTTTAATGTTGCAGGTTTATTAATTCTTGTATGGTTATTTTTAGGGTGATTAGATAATTTTAATCTAAGATAATTTAAAAATAATTTAATTTTATTTAAATAAAATATATAATATTAAACTTTATTACTAAATTTTATAAGGATAATTATATTATATTAACTTATTTAAATAATTATCACTAAAAAACTATTATTTGTATCTTTTTTAATATATAAATACAAAGTAAATTAAAATATTATTTTTATAATATTATGTCTTATATTAATTATTATATAACCGAATTTCGATTAAGAATATTATACTTATTATTTTCTTTATTTTTAACATTTTCAATAACATATTATTATATTGAAAATTGTTTATATTTTTTTTCTTACCCAATTTTAAAAACGAATTTACTACTTATTTTAAATTTAGATATCGAATTAATCTTACATAGATTAATTTACACCAGTATTACTGAAGCTTTTATTATAAATATAAAATTTGCATTAATATTTAGTTTATTAATAAATTTTTTTTTATTAATTTACCATTTTTTATTATTTTTATTGCCATCTTTTTATGAATTTGAAAGAAAAAATTTTATAAATTTTATTATAATTATTTTAAGTTGTACTATTATTGGATATTTATTAAACTATTTAATTTTAATACCTAATATTTGATTTTTTTTATTAAGTTTTGAAACAGAAACCATGAATACTTTATTAGATATTAAGATGGAAGCAAAAATGGACGAATATTTTGATTTTGTCTTTACTTCATTTTTTTATATTACTTTAATGTTTCAATTACCTAGTATTATTATTGTTTTAAAAATTAATAATATTATTAATAGCCAAACTTTGATTAAATATAGAAAATATTTAATTATCTTATCCTTATTTATTGGAGCGATATTATCTCCCCCAGATATCTTTAGCCAAATTTTATTTGCAATTCCTATTTTTTTTTTATATGAATTTTCTGTTTTCATTCTCATTCTTATAAAATATTATTTCTAAAGTTTTATGCTAATATGATATTCGGTTTTTTAACAGAATGTATTTGTTATCAATTACATTTCCGTTAGTAGGTTCTTTAATTGCTGGTTTTTTTGGCCGTTATTTAGGACAACGAGGTGCACCTCTAATTGCAACCTCATCTATTATTTTAGCATTTTTATGCTGTTTAATTCCTTTTTATGAAGTTGGGTTATCTGGATCACCCTGTACTTTAGAATTATTTACTTTTATTGAGTCTGATATTTTTTTTGCGTCTTGAGGATTTTTATTTGATAGTTTAACTGTTGTTATGGTATTTGTTGTTACTTTTGTATCAAGTTTAGTTCATATTTTTTCATTAGATTATTTAAGTGCAGACCCACATAGACCCCGTTTTTTTTCTTATTTATCTTTGTTTACTTTTTTTATGTTAATTTTAGTTACTGCTAATAATTTTGTAGTAATGGTTGTAGGGTGAGAAGGTGTTGGTTTTTGTTCTTATTTATTAATTAATTTTTGATTTACTAGAATTCAAGCTAATAAATCTGCAATTAAAGCTGTAATTTGTAATAGAGTAGGTGATTTTTTTTTACTATTAGGTATTATTGGTATTTTAATTTATTTTGGTAGTACTGACTATAATGTAGTATTTGCAAGTATTGATCACTTTACTTCTTATAAAGATTTTGGTTTTAATGGTGATAATGGGTTATATTGATTAGGATCTGATTATAAATATACTACTGAGTATAGTATTTCAAAAGAAACTTTTTTTGCTTTACTATTATTTGGTGGTTCTGTAGGTAAATCTGCACAAATGGGATTACACCCGTGATTACCAGATGCTATGGAAGGCCCGACTCCTGTATCTTCATTATTACATGCTGCAACTATGGTAACTGCTGGTGTTTTTTTAGTTGTAAGAGCATCTCCTTTATTTGAAGCATCGGCTATGGCATTATTAGTAGTTAGTATTATGGGTGGTTTTACCGCTTTTTTTTCTGCTGCAATTGCTATGGGTCAGTATGATATAAAACGTATTATTGCTTATTCGACTTGTAGTCAATTAGGGTTTATGTTTTTAACTTGTGGTATTTCTGCTTATTATATAAGTATGTATACTTTAACTAATCATGCTTTTTTTAAAGCATTATTATTTATGTGTGCCGGTTGTGTTATTCATGCTATTGCTGAATATCAAGATATTAGACGTATGGGTATGTTAATTAATTTAATCCCATTTACTGCTTTATTTATGTTAATTGGTTCAATGTCTATTGTAGGTGTACCTTATATGTCAGGTTTTTTTGCAAAAGAAGCGGTATTAGCTACTACTTTTGCTAACTATTCATTTCAAGGTCATTTTTCATATGTTATTGCAGTTGTAGCTGCAATTGGTACTAGTTTTTATTCGTTTAAGATTTTACATAGAGTATTTTTAAGAAAACAGAATAGAAATGTAACTCGTTCTTCTATGAGTCATATTCATGAGCCAAGTATTTTTATGATGACCCCATTAGTTATATTATCTTTTGGTAGTATTATATCTGGTTATTTTTTAAAAGATATGTTTATTGGAGAAGGTACTGACTTTTGAGGTAACTCAATATACGGTTTACCCCAACATTTAGTATTTTTTGAAGCTGAATATATACCTTCATATGAAAAATTAATACCTGTATTAGCATCACTTTACGCAACTTCGCAGTATTTAACAATGTATTATGCTTCATATTCATCTACAGTATTATTAAAATCTCCCTCATCATTATCAACCTTTTTACGTTTTAATTTTTTTGCTAATAAACGTTGATACTTTGATGTAATTTATAATGATATTATTAATAAATCATTTTTTATGTTTGGTTATGTTTCTTCATTTAAAACTTTAGATCGTGGTATAGTAGAAATATTTGGTCCATATGGTTTAACTTTATTAATAGGTTCATTAAGTAAAGAGATTAGTAGATTACAAAGTGGTTTTATTTATCATTATGCATTTGTAATGTTAATTGGTGTTACTTTTTATTTAACTTTTATTGAGTTAGATTTTTTTATTTCTAATATTTTTTACTCTAAATTATATATATTTTTATTTGGTGGTATTTTATTAATATTAGTTAATGATAGATTACGTTTTAAATAATCTGTTTGTATTCAAGTAAAATAACATTTACCTATTAGTATGGCATTCTTAGCTCAGGTGGTAGAGCAACAGCCTTCTAAGCTGACGGTCGCAGGTTCGAATCCTGTAGAATGTAAGGTGTATAGCTCAGTGGTAGAGCATCGGACTTTTAATCCGCGGGCCTTGGGTTCAAATCCCAATACACCTAAGTCCGGGTAGCTCAGTTGGTTAGAGCAAAGCACTGAAAATGCTTGTGTCAGTGGTTCAAGTCCACTTCTGGACATTTTAGGTCTAATTTAAAAATAATATTATAAATAAATTATAATATTCTAAATACTAATTATGGGTCTTGAAATGGTAAAATATTTAACTATCGCTATGGTTCTTTTTTTATTAGGTGTTTCTGGTATTTTTTTAAATAGAAAAAATATAATTATTGTTTTAATGTCGGTTGAGTTAATGTTATTAGCAGTAAATTTTAATTTTATTATTTTTTCTGTTTACTTAGATGATTTAATTGGTCAAGTTTTTGCATTATTTATTGTTACTGTTGCAGCAGCAGAATCTGCAATTGGTTTAGCTATTTTAGTTGTTTATTATAGAGTAAGAGGTACTATTGGTATTGAGTTTATTCAAATTATGAAAGGTTAAGTTCTTATTATAAATAAAAAATACTATAAATTTTAATAATTTATTATTAAATTATTATGCCTCAATTAGATTTCGTAACTTTATTTTCACAATACTTATGAATGTTAATCTTATTTACTTTATTTTATTCAGTAATTAATAAAATTATTTTACCCCAAATTAGTAAAGTTTTAAAAATTAGAAAAAAAATTTTACAATTTTATGTAGATTCTACTAGAGAATTATATTTAGAATCTATTTCTGCTTTAGAATTTAATATTAAAATGATTGATACTTCATTAGGTGAAGCGTTAGATGCTATTCATTCGACTATTACTCATTCTAACTCGAAAGTAGAACAAGAAATAGAAAAATCAGAACAAACTGCATTAAAAAGCGCTAATACTAAATATTTAGAAGCAATTGGTACTATTCAAATGATTGAATCATATGAAGAAGCATCAATGAAAACTGAGTTTTCTACTATTCGTAGTCACTTTGGTATTTAATTAGATAGTTAGTAAAATAATAAGATTACAATTATTAATTTATTATTTAAAGTTAATTATATATAATATATATAATAAATTAAATTATTATGAGATTAATTAAACATCCTCCTATTTTAAATATTGTTAATGCACATTTAGTTGATTACCCTGCACCTGTTAATTTAAGTTATTACTGGAATTTTGGTGCTACTGCTGGTATCTGTTTAGGTTTACAAATTATAACTGGTATTGCTTTAGCAATGCATTATACTCCGCATGTTGATTTAGCATTTCAAAGTGTAGAACATATTATGCGTGATGTTAATTATGGTTGATTAATCAGATATATTCATGCGAACGGTGCTTCTATGTTTTTTATCATGATCTATTTACATATGTTTAGAGGTTTATATTATGGTTCTTATACTGTAAAAAGAGAAGCTTTATGAGTTTCTGGTGTAGTTATTTTATTATTATCAATGGCTACTGCTTTTATGGGTTATGTATTACCTTGAGGTCAAATGAGTTTTTGAGGTGCAACTGTAATTACTAAATTATTTTCTGCTTTTCCTGTTGTGGGAGACCATTTAGTTCATTGATTATGAGGTGGATTTTCTGTTGATAATGCTACTTTAAATAGATTTTTTAGTTTACATTATTTATTACCTTTTTTAATAGTAGGTGCTGTTATTTTACATATTGTAGCTTTACATGCTGAAGGGTCAAATAACCCATTAGGTATTAAATCATATGGTGATAAAATACCTTTTTATCCTTATTTTGTAGTAAAAGATACTTTTGGTTTGATGGCTTTTTTCTGTTTTTTTGGTTTTTTTGTATTTTTTGCTCCAAATATGTTAGGTCATCCTGATAATTATATTGAAGCAAACCCAATGGTAACACCAGAACACATTGTACCAGAATGATATTTTTTACCTTTTTATTGTATTTTAAGATCTATTCCTGATAAATTAGGAGGTGTATTAGCTATGTTTGGTGCTATTATTATTTTAATTTTCCAACCATTTATTCATACTACTACTGTACGTAGTTCTTTCTTTAGACCTATTTATAGAAAATTTTATTGATTATTAGTAATTGATTGTTTTATTTTAACTTGAATTGGTGGTAATGTACCTGAAACTCCTTTTTTAGAAATTGGTCAAATAGCTACTGTTTATTATTTCTTTTTCTTTTTAGTTCTAGTACCATTTTTAGGTAAATTTGAAGACTATTTAGCAACTAAAGTAATTAAATAATTTTGGGGTATCGCCAAGTGGTAAGGCATCGCTTTTTGGTAGCGACATGCGAAGGTTCGAATCCTTCTACTCCAACAGTAAAAAAAATTATATATTTTTTTCAAAATTTTTGTGGTGTTTATTATATTATTAGATAGTTATTATCTTTTTATTTATTATATATTATGTTATTACAAAGTGCAAAATTAATTGGTGCTGGTTGTGCTACTATTGGTTTAGCTGGTGCAGGTGCTGGTATTGGTACCGTATTTGGTGCATTAGTTGTAGGTTTATCAAGAAACCCAAGAATGAAAAATGAGTTATTTAGAATGACCATTTTAGGTTTCGCTTTAACTGAAGCTATGGCTTTATTTGCTTTAATGATGGCTTTTTTAATTTTATTTGCTTTTTAGTAATTTAAAATTAACTTAGATTTTAAATAATTGGGGGTATAGTTCAATTGGTAGATCGCATGTTTTGCATACATGAAGTTATCGGTTCAAATCCGATTATCTCCAATTATTAAAATTAGACTCTCGTGGTGAAATTGGTAAACACGACAGACTTAAAATCTGTTCCTTTTAAGGTTATCGGTTCAAGTCCGATCGAGAGTAAGGAGAGGTGGCTGAGTGGCCTAAGGCATTGGTTTGCTAAACCAACGTACGCAAGTACCGTGGGTTCGAATCCCATCCTTTCCGACTTATTTAAAAAGTTAAATTATAATATAGAATATATTATATAAAGTATATATAAATATGAATTTAAATGTATTATTTATCAGTTTATTATTAAACTTAAATTTTTTAAGTATGACTAACTTAGATTATGCTAGACCTTGACAATTAGGTTTTCAAGATGCTGCAAGTCCAATTATGGAAGGTATTATTAGTTTTCACCATGATGTTATGTTTATAATGATTATTGTAATGACTTTTGTATTATGAATGTTATTAAGAATAATGGTTGTTTTTAGTGCACAAAATAACCCAAACCCAGATCATTTTACTAATCATACTGTATTAGAAATAGTTTGAACCATTATTCCTAGTATTATTTTAATTTTTATTGCAATTCCTTCATTTGCTTTATTATATGCAATGGACGAAATTGTAGATCCTGCTATGACTATTAAAGTAAATGGTCACCAATGATATTGAGCTTATGAGTATTCAGATTATAATATTAGATCTGGTGATGAAGCAGACGAATCTTCTGAATCTATTGCATTTGATGCTTACTTAGTACAAGAAGACGATTTAATTAAAGGTGAATTAAGATTATTAGAAGTAGATAATAGAGTATTAGTACCAACTGATACCCACATAAGAGTATTAGTAACTTCTAGTGATGTATTACATAGTTGAGCAGTACCAGCTTTAGGTGTAAAAGTTGATGCTTGTCCAGGTCGTTTGAACCAAACTTCTTTTTTTGCTAAAAGAGAAGGTGTTTTTTTTGGTCAATGTAGTGAGCTATGTGGAGTAAATCATGGATTTATGCCAATAGTAGTTGAGGCCGTATCTCTAAAAGATTTTATTAAGATGGTACAAGTAGTTTATGCAGATGCTTAATAATTTTATTTCAACGGAATATGGCGCAGTTTGGTAGCGCGTCTGTTTTGGGAACAGAAGGTCGTGTGTTCAAATCACACTATTCCGAAGGGGGAATAACTCAGTGGTTAGAGTGTTGGTCTGTCACGCCAAAAGTCGCGGGTTCAAATCCCGTTTCTCCCGAACCTAAGTGGCGAAATTGGTATACGCGTTAGATTTAGGATCTAGTCTTTTAAAGATGAGGGTTCAAGTCCCTCCTTAGGTACTGGGTGGATGGCTGAGTGGTTTAAAGTACCAGTCTTGAAAACTGGCGTGTTAATAGCACCGTGGGTTCAAATCCCACTCCGCCCGAATTTATATTTAATTTAATAATAATATTTTTATTACCTGATCCTATTCAAACTTCATTGTGTTAACGGATATTATGCTACTATGTTAAAATAAATGTAGTTTTTTAAATATAAAATTTTTCCTCAATAGCTTAGTGGTAGAGCATAGAGCTGTTAACTCTAGGGTCGTAGGTTCAAGTCCTACTTGGGGAGAAGGCCTATAACTCAGTGGTTAGAGTGTACGCCTGATAAGCGTAAAGTCAGTAGTTCAAATCTACTTAGGCCTATTTTGTTTACTTTTACATAAAAATATAATATTTTTTATTTACATTTTTATTATATTATATTATGTTACAATCTATCTTACAATTTTTTAAATTAATTATAATTTACCCTTTTTTTTATTTAAGCTTAATTATTAAAAAATCATATAAACCTGGTTTTGATAAAATTTTTTTCGTATTATTTGTTAGTTTATTCGTTAAATATATCGATATATTTAGTTATGATGAGTTTTTAGTTGGTTTTATTATTTCGTCAGCTGTTTATGTAGGTTCTGATTTTTATTTACAGTCTACTTTTGTAAATGAAACTGCAGTATTATTAAAAAAAAAATTTTCAGAAAGTTTTGATTTAAAGTTATTTGTTATTTCAGATTTAATGTCTGTTTATAAAAATATTAATCAAGTATCTAAAGTTATTAAATCAACTAATAGTGGTTCAGTTGATGTTATTAGTATGTCTAATAGAGATGTTTCATTAATTTGTGAAAGTCAAACTAATTCTATTAGTACTAAATTAAATGATAATGTTCAAAATAGATTAGATTCATTATTAGCAAAAGAGACTAATTTACCTAAATTACGTGCAAAAAGCATTGTAGGTAATTTAATTAGTTATATTAAATTTGATTTAGCTTATAACTTAGAATTAAATGAAAAACAAGTAGAATCTGTATTCGGTGATTCAGCAAGTAATAAACATTTAAAAGTATTATTAGGTACCAAAGACCCAAAAGGAATTTATTCTGCTAAATCTAAATTAAATTCTAATAATATTATTAATTCTGTATTATTTTCTTCAAAGTCTAAAGAATGATTTGCTTTAGAATGTCCTATTGGTTATAGTCAAGAAAGTATTAATTATTGTTTATTAGATAGAATTACTGATATTAAAGATATTTCATCTGCTAAATAATTAAAATTTTATTATTATATATAAGTTATATTTCATATTTATTATGAAACACGATTTACGTAAAGAAATCCATTTAAAACATGACGCAGCAACTTTATCTGCTGGTCATTCTACTAGCGCTTATTCAGGCTGACAAGAAGCTATTTATCGTTGAGCATTTTCGTGTAACCATAAAGATATTGGTACTTTATATTTATATTTTGGTGGTTTATCAGGTATTATTGGTACTAGTTTATCTGTATTAATGAGAGTAGAGTTATCTTTACCTGGTGATCAAATTTTAGCAGGTAATTATCAGTTATATAATGTATTAGTAACTGCACACGCGTTTGTAATGATTTTTTTTTTCGTAATGCCTGTATTAATTGGTGGTTTTGGTAACTGGTTTGTACCAATTATGATCGGTGCACCAGATATGGCTTTTCCAAGATTAAATAATATTAGTTTTTGATTATTACCTCCTGCTTTAATTCTATTATTATCTTCTGCTATGGTAGAAGTTGGTGCTGGTACCGGTTGAACTGTTTATCCTCCTTTAGCTTCTATTCAAGCTCATTCTGGTGGTTCTGTAGATTTAGCGATTTTTAGTTTACATTTAGCTGGTATCTCATCTATTTTAGGTGCTGCTAATTTTATTACTACTATTTTTAATATGCGTTGTCCTGGTATGACTATGCATAGAATGCCTTTATTTGTTTGAGCAGTATTAATTACCGCATTTTTATTATTATTATCTCTACCTGTATTAGCTGGTGCAATTACTATGTTATTAACTGATAGAAATTTTAATACTACTTTTTTTGATCCTGCAGGTGGTGGTGATCCGGTATTATATCAACACCTATTTTGATTCTTTGGTCACCCTGAAGTATATATTTTAATTTTACCTGGTTTTGGTATGATTAGTCATATTGTATCAAGTTATTCTAGAAAACCTGTATTTGGTTATTTAGGTATGGTATATGCTATGATGTCAATTGGTGTTTTAGGTTTTATTGTATGAGCACACCATATGTATACTGTAGGTTTAGATGTAGATACTAGAGCTTATTTTACTGCTGCTACTATGATTATTGCTGTACCAACTGGTATTAAAGTATTTAGTTGATTAGCTACTATGTGAGGTGGTTCTATTACTTTAGAGTCTCCTATGTTATTTGCAGCTGGTTTTATTTTTTTATTTACCTTAGGTGGTTTAACCGGTATTATCTTATCTAATTCTGGTTTAGATATTGCATTACATGATACTTATTATGTTGTAGCGCATTTTCACTATGTATTATCAATGGGTGCTGTTTTTGCTATTTTTGGTGGTTTTTATTACTGATTTGAAAAAATGTCTGGTTATAAAGTAAACGAAACCTTTGCTAAATTACATTTTTGAGTAACTTTCTTAGGTGTAAATATAACTTTTTTTCCTATGCATTTCTTAGGTTTAGCTGGTATGCCAAGAAGAATCCCAGATTACCCAGATGCTTATGCTGGATGAAATAGTATTGCTTCTTTTGGTTCTTATTTATCTGTTGTAGCTATTTTCTTTTTTTTAGCTGCTATTACTTCTGAAAGTTTAAGTACTAATAGTAAACCTTTCTTATATTCTAAGTTTTCAGACCATTACTCTAAATTTGGTTCAAAATTAAATAATGAAACTGAATTATTTGTTTCTAATTTAACTAAATCAATTAGTAACGAAAGAAAAATGAAATAAAAAGCCCTTTTCGTCTAGAGGTTAGGACATTGCCCTTTCGTGGCAAAGACACGGGATCGTTCCCCGTAAAGGGTATTTGGAATGATGGCTGAGTGGTTAAAGGCGATAGACTGTAAATCTATTGTGAGAGCATCGTAGGTTCAAATCCTACTCATTCCAACCAGAGAGGAAGCTTGGTAGTTCATCAGACTCATGATCTGAAGGTTGTAGGTTCAAGTCCTACCTCTGGTATTTTATTCGTTTTTTTATAATCTTATATACTTATATTTTTAAAAAATGTAAATGCAATATATCTTTTATTCATCTATATTAACTTATTTTATTGTAAGTACAATTTTAGGTTGTGTTATTTTTGGTGCATCGTATTTTTTAGCAGCACAACCAGCAGATTCCGAAAAAATATCGGCATATGAATGTGGTTTTGATCCTTTTGAGGATGCTAGAAATAGATTCGATGTGCGTTTTTATTTAGTAGGTATTTTATTTGTTATTTTTGATTTAGAGGTTACTTTTTTATTTCCTTGGGCTGTTTCACTAAGTTCTGGTGAAATGGTAAATACTTTTAATATTAGTTATTGAACTATGTTTGTTTTTTTAATGGTATTAACTGTTGGTTTTATTTACGAATGGAAAAAAGGTGCGCTAGATTGGGATTAAAATTTAAAGGAAATTTCTTAAAAAGTAGATATTTCAAAAAAACAGGTTTTAAATATTTATATTTTATACTTCCTTAAAAAGTAAAAACATTAGATGGATGTCTAGATATTATATTATTAGACCGTACGTAAATACGAAAAGTTATTTGGAGTGAAAGCACGATGAAAAATAAATTGTCTATGGAAAACCAAAATTTTATTATTATAAATTAGCGAATTGAAACATCTAAGTAGCTAAGTGAAAGAAACCAAAATGGGATTTCGTTAGTAGTGGCGAGCGAACGCGAATTAGATCTTTTTTAATTTTGTAAAATTCAGAAAATAATTGAAATATTATTAACTATAAAAGGTGATAGTCCTGTATGAATTTATTAGTCAAAACTAGAGTTAAAAATAATGAGTAGGGCGATACACGTGTAATATTGCTTAAAGTATAAAGGGACCACCCTTTAAATCTAAAAAAATATGATAATCGATAGTGTACTAGTACCGTGAGGGAAAGATGAAAAGAGACCTATATTGGCAGTGAAAAGATCCTGAAATTTAATGTTAATAATCAGTTGGAGCTTTAAATTAGTGACAACGTACCTTTTGTATAATGGGTCAGCAAGTTAATTAATGTAGCAAGCTTAAATTGATAAATGAGAAGCGTAGCGAAAGCAAGTCCGAAATATGGCATTAGTTATTTTAATTATACCCGAAACCAAGTGATCTAACTATGAGCAGGTTGCGAAAATTGAATTTTCAAAGACCGAACCCGTGTCTGTAGAAATATACTGGGATGACTTGTGGTTAGGGGTGAAAGGCTAATCAAACTTGGAAATAGCTGGTTTTCCGCGAAATCTATTTAGGTAGAGCGTAATAAAGAATAATTGTTAGGGGTAGAGCACTCGATGATCTAGGGGGACCTATAAGTCTTACCGAATTCAACGAAACTTCGAATACTAGTAATGTAACTATTACAGACAGACTTTGGGTGCTAAGGTCCAAAGTCAAGAGGTAAACAGCCCAGATCGTATGTTAAGGTCCTTAAATTATAATTAAGTGGATAAGGATGCTAAAAAACTAGAACAACTTTGAGGTGGGCTTGGAAGCAGCCATCCTTTTTAGAAAGCGTAATTGCTCAATAGTCTAGATTTTTAGTACCGATAATGTATAGGGACTTAAATTATATACCGAAACAACGAATATCTTTGAGAAGATATAGTAGCGGAACATTCTGTCAATCAGTAAAGATTATTTAACAAAAATAGTTGGAGATATCAGAATAGAGAATGCTGACATGAGTAACGTAAAACAACCTGTAAAATGTTGTCGCCGAAAATAGAAGGGTTTCTACGGAAGGTTAATCCGCGTAGAGTTAAACGGTTCCTAAGATGAAATATTAAATGTGATAACTGTAATCGATGGATTTTTATTAATATAGTGACGGCATAATTTATTTATAAATAGGTCCAGGAAATAGCTATATTAAATTTTAAATAAACCGTACCCAAAACCAACACAGGTCTATTGGCGCTAATATGTTAAGGCGATAGAGATAACAATATTGAAGGAACTCGGCAAAATTATCTTGTAACTTCGGGAGAAAAGATGGCTTTTTAAGCTCGCAGAAAATTAGGGGGGAGCGACTGTTTATTAAAAACACAAGACTTTGCTAAATTTAAACATGATGTATAAGGTCTGACACCTGCCCGGTGCTGTAAGGTTAACATATAAAGATTTTGGTCTTTTAAAGAAGCCCCAGTAAACGGCGGCCGTAACTCTGACGGTCCAAAGGTAGCGAAATTCCTTGTCGGGTAAGTTCCGACCCGCACGAATGGTGTAACGACTTCCCTACTGTCTCCAATATTGACTCTGTGAAATTGAATTATCCGTGAAGATGCGGATTATCTACGGCTAGACGGAAAGACCCCGTGCACCTTTACTGCATCTTTACAATGAGATGAACATTAAATGTATAGGATAAGTGGTAACTTTTTAGACCTTAACGCTAGTTAATTGTTTAAGTAACCTTGGAATACCACTCTTTTAATGAATCTTTCTCTAAATGATTGTAAATTAATGTAATATTTAAATAATATTTTTTACATAATAATGATATTGTATGGTTGGTAGTTTGACTGGGGCGGTCACCTCCTAAAGAGTAACGGAGGTGTACAAAGGTAATCTCAAATTAATTCTTATTAATTGTAGAGTGTAATGGCAATAAAGTTTACTTGACTGTAAGACTGACAAGTCGAGCAGGGACGTATAGTCGGTCATAGTGACCCGATGGTTCTGTGTGGAAAGGCCATCGCTCAACGGATAAAAGGTACGCCGGGGATAACAGGCTGATGACTCTTAAGAGTCCATATTGACGGAGTCGTTTGGCACCTTATCGGGGCTTATAAATAAAGTTTATAGAAAGCAATTAAGTGTATGCAGAAAACAAAAATTAAAAAGTTAAACTTTTATTTTTTTATAATTTGCAGAGAAAAAATCTCAACGATCATGGCTTATAAGTAAATTTATATAAATTTTACAATAATATGATCTAATCTAAATACAAGTGAACAATAATAATTTATTTAAAATAAACCAAATAAAAAAAATAAGTTTTTCAGATAATAATAAAATAACTACTTATTCTGAAAAAACGTTTAAAAATATTAATTTTAGTAAATATATATTAAATATAAAATTAAATAAAGTGAGAGATGTTGAAAATATTATATTAGGTTTTTTTATTAATATTAATAAAAAACCAATAAACAAATACCCTTGATTTACTAATATTAATTTTATTCAAGATAAAATATGTTGATATTTAATAAATATGATATATTTAAAAATGTTTAAATATACTAAAGAACCCCCTATATTAGTTTATAATCATATTTTTAAACATAAAAGTTTTAATCAATCAAAATACCTTTTAAATCCAATAAAACGTTGGAAATATGGATCAAACTTTAGTAATATTCAAATTAATATTAACAATAAAAATGGTGATAAAACACTATTTTATACTTTATCTAATATAGAGTTTAAAAGAATAGTTATAAAAAAAAACTTTTTTTTATTAAATTATGATATTTTATATTATTGGTACTTAAGTACTAACAGTTATGAAAAAAATAATATAATATTTTTAAATTATTCTTTTGACGTTATTGGGCTTAAAATTAAATTAAGGTATTTGAACTTTTTTAATTTAGAACATAATAAAAATTATATATTATTTAAAGGTAAAAATTATATTATTTTTAAACGTATTTTAAATAAATTTTACAAATTAAAATAATGCGATGTCTACTCATCACATCCTGGAGCTGCAACAGGTTCCAAGGGTTCGGCTGTTCGCCGACGAAAGTGGTACGTGAGTTGGGTTTAGAACGTCGTAAGACAGTTCGGTCCCTATCTACCGTAGATTTATAAAAATTGAAGGTCCCGATTTCTAGTACGAGAGGATTGAAATCGATAAATCTCTGGTGGTTCGATTGGTTTTATAACCATAGTCGAGTAGCTACATTTGAAAAAGATAATTACTGAAAGCATATAAGTAAGAATCTTACCTTAAATCAAGTTTTTATAATAAACTCATAAAAGAATATTATGTATATAGGTTATAAGTATACGAAAGGCAATTTTTTTAGCTTAATAATACTATTGTATATAACTATCGTTAAATAAGAATTTTATAAAATTTAGGCTAACTAGCATAGTGGTAATGTAGTGGATTGCAAATCCTTTGACAATGGTTCGATTCCGTTGTTGGCCTAAAAAATAGGGATAAAGCATAAAGTTTTATGTGAAAAAAAATGAAGGATGGGTTTGATCCTGGCTCAGAATAAACACTAGCAATATGCTTAACACATGCAAGTTGAACGAGTATTTTTTAATGATTTCGTAGCGAACGGGTGTAAAACGTATAGGAAATTGCCTAAAAGTCTGGGATAAGTAGCTTATTTTATAATAATATTAGTTTTCTAATACTATAAATACCGGATAATTAACTTCAAGTTTAAAGTTAATAAAAGAATATTTCGCTTTTAGATATGCCTATATAGGATTAGGTAGTTGGTATAGGTAAAAGCTTACCAAGCCTAAGATCCTTAGCTGATCATATATGATGTACAGCCACATTGGGACTGAGACACGGCCCAGACTCTTTTAGGGGCAGCAGTGAGGAATATTGGACAATGGGCGCAAGCCTGATCCAGCAATATTGCGTGAATGATGAAGGCTCACTGGTCGTAAAGTTCTTTTGTCTATAAAGATAATGACTTAATAGAAAAAAAAGTCCCGGCTAATCTCGTGCCAGCAGCCGCGGTAATACGAGAGGGGCAAGTGTTATTCGGAATGACTAGGCGTAAAGCGCACATAGGCTGTTTTTTTAGTTGAAATTTAAATTAGAAAGCTTAACTTTTATAATGGTTTCAATACTGATAAACTAGAGTAAGAATAGAGGATAGCGGAATTTTTAATAAAGAGTTGAAATTCATCGACATTAGAAGGAAGGCCGATTGCGAAGGCAGCTATCTAGCTCTTAACTGACGCTGTTGTGCGAAAGCATGGGGAGCGAACAGGATTAGATACCCTGGTAGTCCATGCTGTCAACGATGGGTGTTAAATATTGGATTTTTTCAGTGTTAAAGCTAACGCGTTAAACACTCCGCCTGGGGAGTACGGCCGCAAGGTTAAAACTCAAAGGAATTGACGGGGATCCGCACAAGCGGTGGAGCATGTGGTTTAATTCGATAATACGCGCAGAACCTTACCAGTCCTTGACTTATTATAATTGCTAATATAATAGATTATATTATGTATATTTTAAGACAGGTGTTGCATGGCTGTCGTCAGCTCGTGTCGTGAGATGTTTGGTTAAGTCCTTTAACGAGCGCAACCCCTTTTTATAATTACTTTTTTATTAAATTAAAATACTTTATAAAGACTGCTATCTATAAGATAGAGGCAGGGAGGGATGACGTCAAGTCCTCATGGCCCTTATGGACTGGGCTACTCACGTGCTACAATAGTAATTACAAAAAGAAGCAATAACGCAAGTTTTAGCAAATCTCTAAAAATTATTTAAGTTCGGATTGTTCTCTGCAACTCGAGTATATGAAGCTGGAATCGCTAGTAATCGTAGATCAGCACGCTACGGTGAACTTGTACCCGGATCTTGTACATACCGCCCGTCACGCCCTGGGAATTGGTTCTATTTTAAATCTATCTTGAAGTTATTATATATTAGTTAATGTTTTATTAATGTGAAGTTTTAGTTTATTTATATTAACGTAAAGTTGACACCGGTAGTGTCGATAACTGAGGTGAAGTCGTAACAAGGTAGTCGTAGGGGAACCTGTGGCTGGATTATATATAAAAATGACAGGCTTATAGTTTAATGGTAAAACGCCCCGCTCATAACGGGTACAATGTAGGTTCAAGTCCTACTAAGCCTAATTTATTACAATGAATCATTTATCATCATTAATAAACAAACTAAAATGAGGTTATTTATTTAAAAAACCTTATATTGATATACCATCATTTTCTTTAGGAAAAAACGTTGCAAAATATTTATCAAAATATGGTTATATTTCTGGATTTGAATTAAAATATAATAAAAATAGTAATTCGTATTATAAATTCTCTAATATTTTTTCAATAAATATAAATAATATAAATCAATTACGTAATTTATATTCACAATTATATAATGTAACTTTAATTAATAATCTTTCGGATGAAAATTTTATTAACTTTATATTATCAAAAAATAAAAAAAATGACGATATTTTAAAATTATTTACTAAAAATAAATTATCAAATGTTAAATTATATATTGTAACTTTCACAATTAATAATAAAATTAGTAAATTAATCTATTGATCAAAAAAAGATTTACAAGAAGATTTATATTCTTTTGAGTATAAAAATAAAGAATATATTAGACTTTATCTTAAATATTATGAAAATAGCCCTAGTATTAAAGATATTAAAGTAATGTCCCTACCTAGTCAATCTTTTTATTGAAATATAGAAAATATGGCAAAAGTACCCCGTATTAAAAAGTTACAAGTTAGAAGTTTTTTAAAGTTTCGAACTAAATATATTAGAATGAGGATTAATTATGTAATTTCTACTACACAAGGACTTATGTCAGCTGAGGATGCCTTTTTACAAAGATTAGGAGGTACTGTTTTATTTAAAATTTATTCTTAATCATGTATAGTACTATTTGACACTATTATTTTACTAAAATTAGAGTATTACTATTACGAAAGTTTAATTGTACAAATGTTTATAATATTCCATACATAAAAAGTGTGAGTATAGATCTGGAGTCACACTTCAAACAAAATTCTAATTTTGAAAAAAAAAAGATATTATTATTAATTGAACTTATTACTGGTAGAAAAGCGAAAGTAGTTGTTGTTAAATCCGAAGATTCTATAACAAGAAATCATTATATTATTACTTTTAATGCAAAAGAAAGTTTATTTTTTTTATATAGATTTAGTACCATTATATTACCACAATTAAAGTTTTTTAGAGGTTTTTATTTGCATACTCATATGAATAATAATTTTTGCTTATTTTCTTTTAAAGATCCTGCTATTTTTTATGAAGTTACCAGTAAATTTGAATTATTTCCTAATTATGAATCAATTAAAAATTTCCAATTAAAATTAAATTTTTCGACTACAAATAAACAAGAAATTTCTTATTTATTAAGTTTACTTAAAATACCATATATTTTTATTTAAATGCCTTTAAAAAGTAAATATAAATTAATATATAGATTAAATGATAATATTTGAAAAAAAGATTCAAAATTATTATCATTTAAAAAAAGCCGTTGAAATAAATTAAAACGAAAAACAAATTCTGAGTTTTTATTTAACCCGCGTATCGCTTGATATAAGATTGAAAATCAATCTAATTATTTAAAAACTAAACCATATCAAAACTTTGATATTGATCATAATCTTTGAAAGATGAACCAAGAATTTTATCTTAAAAAAAGTAATTTACGTTCATTTAAAATGAAGTTATTAAATTCTATTAAATTTAAATGGTTTTATGGTAATATTTCTAAAGTTAATTATAAAAGAATTATTAAAAGAATAAAAATACTTAAAAAACCTGCTCTATTTAATGATTTATTAAATAAGATTTTATTAGAAAAATTAGACTATTCTATTTGAGCAATAAATTTAATCGATTCATTATTTGAAATTAAACAATTAATATCTCATAATTCTATATTTATTAATGGTAAATTATTAAATATAACTAATTATAATTTAACTTATACTGATATTATTTCATTAAATTATTCTTCTGTTGTTTTAAAAAATATGAATACATATTTATTTAAAACGCATTCTTATTTTCAATATAGAAATTTTATGATATTACCCACTATACCTCGAAATAAAAGTTACTGAAAATCAATTTCGATTAAATTATTTACTTACTATCATCAAATTGATAATAGGATTATGTTTAAAAAACACCCTAGTATACCACACTTTGAAGTTAAAAATTTACTAATATAAATTTTCTCGTAACAATCAAGATAGTAAAAAATGTTTAGATTATATTATTATGATATTTAATTATAAAAAAAATAAAAGTAAAGAAAATATAAAATATTTATTAAAACCTAATTTTAACAAAACTAATCAATATTTTGAGCACTTTTCTAATATAACTTCAAATAATGCTTTCTACCCCTTTTTAGATTATTATAATATTCATAAAAATTATTTGAATAAAAACATGAGTTCAAATACTAATTATAATATATTAATTCATAAATCATATTATCTAATAAACTTAAGTAATACTAATATTAATAAAAGTGTCTTTGAAAACTTTAATATAAATATTAACTTTATTAACAAATTATATTTAATTAGAGAAAATATTGAATTAGGTTATAATGCAAATACAGTTAATAATTTAAATAAAAAGTATAGTAGTTACTATTATACTAAACTATTTAAACTTAAAGTAAACTCATATAAGAAGTTTAAATTATCTTTGATTTAATGTTTTTTAGAATAATCAATAAAAATCAAATAGGCTTAATTAAAAATAATAAATTAGCTAAGAACCCACTAAAATTAACAAGTAATCTAATCTTTAAAAAAGATAAGTTATTAAATGTTAAAAAGTTTGAATCAATATTTAAAGTTTGAATTCTTAAATTGAAAAGTAAATACAATTCAAATTACAGTATTTTACAAAAATATAATAAATGATATTTATATTCAGTATTTTATAAACGAAATAAAATTTTAATATTTAAAGGTTCTAGATATAAGCGAAAAATAATGTATAAAGTTAGATCGAGAAGATTAAAATGATTTAATAAAAAGTTTATAATTGCTATAGCAAGCCATAAAAAATCATATAAACATAAAAATTTTATTTTTTATATGAAAAATTATAAAGAATTATTTCAAAATAATATAAAAGATCATAAAAAATTACATTTATTTTTTTTATACTTTCCTTTATTTAAATCATTTGAATTAAGTAGACAAACTTTAAGTTATATTTCTGTAAATTCTAATATTATATAATGAATTATAACTGAAAACGAAATAAGTTAATGAGCCTTTTAATTAAACAGGGTAAAAAAACACAATGTAGTAACATAATTGATTTAACTTTTGATATACTTAATTTAAAAGTAAGTCTTTTTACTAAAAAGGAATTTGATAAAATAAATAATTTTTATATTGAACCAAAGATTTATTTAAAAGAAAATAGTTTAGAAAACTTATTATTTGAGGAATGTATCATGCAACTTAATCCTATTTTTAAATTTAAAAAAATAAAAATAGGTAGTAGAACTGAAATAATTCCGATTTACTTAAATAAAGAAGAGCAAATTATTTTAGCTTTAAAATCTCTAATAGCGAGAAGTAAAAAGAGGAATAATAAAAGTTTAGCTAAAAATTTAGCTTTAGAAATTTTAGAAATATGTTTTTCTTTAAAAAATAAGATTAAATCGCGTAATGAAATATTGCGTCTAGCTTATATAAATAGGCGTATGTCTAAATTTTAGTGCAGAATTTACCAAAGTTAACTATTATTAAGAATCTAAAAAATATAAATATAAATAATTATAAAAAAGAACTAAAAATAAATGAAAAAGATTTTTTATCCCTTTATAATGAAAATAAAGATTTTTCTAATTATTTAAATTATAATAAATTACGACCTTTTGCCAATCAAAATAAATTAAAGTGAGATTATATTAAATTTAGAAATGATTATAACTTAAAATCAGAATTAATTTATCTAAATAATTTTAATTTAATTTTAACCTTTTTTCAATCTAAAGTAATTAAGGAAATATTTAATTGAAAAGAAATTAATTTAAATAAGGTGATAAAAGCATATTTATCTATATTTAATAAAAATGATCCAAATTATTTTGATATAAAGTATGTTAATAATTTTAATGATTATTGTATTAAGCTTAATTATTTGAAAAAACATGAAATATTATCGCAAAATCTATCTCGTGGTAATATTAAATCATTAAAATTAGAATATTATCAATTAACTCACCAAATTATTATTCAATATTTTGAGTTAATTGAAAAACAAAGATACATTAAAGTACAGAAAAAAGAATTAACACATATTAACTGTTTTTTTAAATATCAACGTAATAATATTATTGGTATGGTTACAGACAATAAAGGAAAAGTAATTCAATCTATTTCTTCGGGTAGATTATTATATAAGGGTAAGAAAAAAAAATCTATCTTAGCAGCTAAGGACATTGCCAATTGATTAATTAATTTTATTATTAAAAAAAAATTAAACACTAAATTTTTGATTAACTTACGTTACAAAGGTTGATCTCCTACTAAAAATAGTCTAACCCACTTTTTCAGTAGAAAAAGTTTAAAATCTAAATTAAGATTATCTAAAATAGTAGACTCTTTAAGTTTACCGCATAACGGGTGTCGTTTAAAGAAAAAACCTAGAAAATAATGGGGCAAAGGGTTAATGCGACTGCTTTACGCCTAAATACATTTAAGAAACTAAATTTAGTTTCTAATAGTTGATTCTCTAATAATAATTATACAAATTTAATACATGAGGATTTAGTTGTTAAAGATTATATTGAAAATATTTTTAGTTCAAATAAGTTTTACCCTATTGATTTAAATATAAAAAGGAATAAAAATAAATTAATAATAAATTTATTTTTATGCTCTTTAAAATTAAAGACTATTGAAAAGAATAATATAAAAGAATTATCCAAAAATAGTAATCCCTTTGATAATTTTATAAACATTAATAATTATGATAACAATTCATATTATTATCCAATTTACTTTTATAATTACATTAATAAAGATACGTATGAATTATTAGGAGATACTTATAATTTTACGAAAGATAATTTAAATCTTTCGTATAATAATAATAG
>MDTF01018636.1_pt1 | contig 33746 bp, 24 predicted proteins | sample 811191 | NCBI WGS metagenome assembly MDTF01 (sample SAMN05326649, study PRJNA326480) | marine metagenome | isolation source: seawater | place: Southern Ocean | collected 2011 | reverse complement strand
AGTTCTTTAAAAAAAATAGACTCATCAAGACAATTAGGGCACCATGATCCCATAATTTGAATCAGCGTCACCTTGCCTTTTCCGGTCAGGATTGTTTTTATAATACCTGTTTCATATTCGGGCAATTTTAGACTTATTGAAGCGTCTTTGCCCGGTGATGTTATAAAGTATGGGTTTCTTAGAGCTCCTAATGAATCAGGAACTCCTTCAAATTGTTCTGAATAATTGGATCCGCTATAATGTTGTCCTGAGATACTTCCATCTTCGTTAATGTGAATATTAAAAGTGTAACCATGAACGCCATCAAAGGTGCTTAAATAGAGTTCATTTCCGTATCTGTTTCCAGCGAGATAACGATAATCACCGGTTTCGGTAAGTATCGAGCCACGATATTCATTTGAATTGGAGTCGATATAAAATTCACCGATTGCAAATTTAGGATTCTCCGAATTAGATTTCATTGTGAGGGCAAATCGATTTGATAATTCATATTCGATTTTAGAGGAGGGTATGTCAAGTTTTTTAAATGGAAACCGGTTGGATCTTTCTTTGTTATCTAATCCCGTGTATGATGGTTTGGCGTTAAATGGGAAGCTTTCTCCGGTCTCTGACTTTATAAAATATCCAGTTTTATTTCCTTGATTTAAATGCAGTTCAGATTGGAATGGGAATTGCCATATTCTAATTTTATTTTCTTCGTCAAAACCAGTGTATTGTAATTTTATAGACTCATCTCCATTAAGAATACTTAATTCTGATATCTCTGAAGGTCTTTCATCATTTGATTTTGTTTTAAGCTGGAAATACAAACTATGATTACTACTGAATTTGATCTCTGCATTCCATGTTTTTGGTTGAGTCTTCGAAGGTGATTTATGCATATTAAAGAGGTAGAATATTATGCATACCGCTATAAGAAATGAGAATCCTACTAGAAAATAATTTCGACTCATATTCGAGGTATGCATTTAATTTTTTTAAAAATTGGTGACAATTGTTTTATAGGATTCTATTCTTTCTTTTAATGTGTCGCACATGCGATCATAGCTGTCGACTTCTTCAAGATTTAAGTAGTCTCCTTTTGCACTAAAATAGTATTTAATTTTCGGTTCTGTTCCGCTAGGGCGAGCTGTTATTCTGTCTCCGTTTAGCATTTGAAATTGTATTACGTTGGACCTGGGGAGCTCAATTTTCTCAACCAATCCAGTTGCTAAAATAGTAGATGACCTGGTTTGGAAATCTAATATTTTTTCAATTACAGTGTTTCCTATTTTTTTTGGCGGATTATTTCGGAGTCGATTCATTATCTGTTCAATCTCCTCAGCTCCTACTCGTCCTTTTTTTGTCACACTATAAAGAGACTCATGGTGTAACTTGTGTTTTGCATAAATATTCAACAATTGCTTATAGAAGCTACTTCCTTTGCTTAGGTACCAAGCTGCAGATTCTGCTATTAAAGCCGATGCAGATATAGCGTCCTTATCACGGACGAAGTCTCCGATCAGATACCCGTAAGACTCTTCTCCCCCAATTATAAATTGTTTATCGGCCTCCAGACGAGCAATTAAATCTCCTATCCATTTAAATCCAGTAAGAGTGATATAAGTAGATACGTCATATGAATTCGCGATGTCTTCCAATAGTGTTGAAGTAACTACTGTTGTTGCTACATAGCTATTTTCATATAGTGTTTTATTAGTCTTTTTCTGGCTTAATACATAGTCAAATAAAACTGCAGCAGTTTGATTTCCATTAAGTAAGATTAATTTATTTTTGTTATTTCTAACTGCGATTCCAACACGATCGGCATCTGGATCGCAACCAATAACCATATCTGCATTTATTTCTTCAGCTTTTTCTACAGCAAGCATTAAAGCCTCAGCCTCTTCGGGGTTAGGTGATTTAATTGTTGGGAAATCGCCATCGATGATAGCTTGAGATTCTAGAATATGCACATTTTTGAACCCAAAGGATTCTAGGGCTTTCGGTAACAATGTTATTGCAGTTCCATGAAGAGATGTAAATACGAGTTTTAAATTAGAATTTATTTTTGAGTTAAATGAAAGTTCAGCAACCTTTTCGAGATAGCTTCCATCTATTTTTGAATCTAAATAATTAATGATTCCATTTCCCTTTGTCCATTTAATATCTGATAAATCCACTTTCCTTACCGAAGAGAGAATTCCTTTATCTTGGGGAGGAACTAATTGCCCGCCATCTGACCAATAGAACTTAAGGCCATTGTATTCTTTTGGATTATGACTTGCTGTTATAACTATTCCTGCATCGCACGAAAGACTCCTAACCGCATAGCTTAATTGTGGAGTTGGTCGTAGTTCAGAAAACAAAAAAACATCTATATTATTTGCTTTTAAAATATCTGCTACTGTTTTTGCGAAAAAAGAACTATTATTTCGGGAGTCATAGGCAATCACAACTCTTGGCTTTTTTGGTATTTTAAGTTTGAGATAATTCGCTAAACCTTGAGTGGCTAAACCAAGAGTATATTTGTTTATGCCGTTTGAACCTAGCCGCATTATTCCTCTAAGTCCTCCAGTTCCAAATTCTAAATCTTTATAAAACGACTCATTAAGAATATTCAGGTCATTTTTAATCCAGTCTTTAATTATTGATTTATCACGGTCTTCAATTGGTCCTTTAATCCAATTTAAAGCTTTTTGATATGCATTTAAATCAAGCATTTCACTAATCATTTGAAAATTATAAAAATAAAGGGAATTTATAAATTGAGAAATACCTCTATCCGTATATTGTATTTAATTACTTATTTTTCTCCTAAAAATTTGACATTTTGATTGCCGCAACCGCAGCTTCTTCTCCCTTATTTCCTAATTTTCCGCCTGAACGATCAATTGATTGCTGTATTCTATCATCTGTTAAAACACAAAAAATTATCGGTGTTTTGCCGGAAGAATTTAATTGAGAAATTCCGTGAGTCACTCCTTGGGATACAAATTCAAAATGAGCCGTTTCTCCACGAATAATCGATCCAATAGAAATTATAGCATCAAATTCAAGTGATTCCGCAACTATCTTACAACCATGTATTAATTCAAAACTTCCTGGCACATAAAATTCCTCGATGTCTTTAGATTCTACTCCTGATTTTAATAAAATATTTTTAGCCCCTTCACATAGACGGTTAGTGATCTTCGGATTCCATTCTGAGGTCACTAATGCAAAACGTTTTCCTTTGGATGATGGAATATCATCTAAATCAAAATCATCGCGTTGCTTGGTCGACATTTAATTACTCATTTTTGCTTGGCAATATGCTATGAGTGCATCTGCAGCTTCCGCTTCATTGGACATAGGAAAATCAGACTTTAGGCGCAAATACGCTTTTAGAGCCATTTTATAATCTTCAACCATTTCTGCGGCTATGCCCGCTTTGTTTAAAAAAATCGGCGTAAGGAAGTTGTTAATTTCACCATTGGCAGCTTTGAAATAGTACTCCATTGCTTCCTCTGGTTGTCCTAAATCTGAAAACGCATCTCCAATAGCTCCTTTTGCAACAATGCTCAAAACTGGATCGTTTCCTTTAAAAGCATCTAAATAAGGAATTGCATCTTCAGGTTGCCCAAGATTTAAATAGCATAATCCTGCATAATAATTGGCGAGGTTTGCTGCTTTAGACGAGCCATATTCATCGAGAATATCAAGGAACCCTAAAGTTTCATCATTCCCGTTCAAAGCTAGTTTAAGTGAATCTTTCGAAAAGGCCTGCTGAGCCGGATATATGGCAACTTGAGCCTTTTCTTCGTTTGGAATACTATAAAATTGATTGTAGGCCCAAGACAAAGCAACAATAGCAACTACAGCAATTCCAGCCGTCATTATCGTCTGTTTATTTTTCTGTATGAACCTTTCAACCTTACTTAATCCAGCTTCAACAGCTGCTTCAGGATTTTCTATAAAATCGAATTCATTTTTTTTTGCCATAACTTCTTTCGGTACAAAATCTAAATAATAAGGTCCGCAAAGATAGCCAAAACCGTTGATTGGAGCTACTTTTGACAGATGCATGATTTGATATTAAAAGAATTACGGTTGGTTCATTTTAAAAACCACGCTTCAATTGATTTTTCTTTCTCACCGAAACTGAATGCTATCGTTGGTATAAATGGCGCTGGAAAGACATCAGTTCTCGATGCTGTTCATGTTCTATGCATGACAAAGAGCTATTTTCATAATTCAGATTTTCATAATATCCAATTTGATGCTCCTTTTTTTGTCATTGAGGGAAAAATGGAAGCAAATGATATAGAAACTCCTATTTATTGTGGTTTAAAAAAAGGCGAGAAAAAAGTCTTCAAGACAGATGATTCAGAATACATTAAACTTTCAGATCATCTAGGGCGATTCCCTGTGGTAATGATAAGTCCTCATGATCGTGATCTGATAACTGATGGAAGCGATACAAGGCGTAAATTCATGAATTCGGCTATTGCTCAAACAGACAAGAAGTATCTAGAAGCTTTAATGACATATAATCGTGCTTTGTCTCAGAGAAATGCTTTGTTGAAATATTTTGCAGCAAACAGGACGTTTGACGAATCTATGATAGTCCTATACGACGAACAGCTTTCTATAAATAGCGAAATAATATATTCAGCAAGGCGTTCTTTTGTTGAAGCTTTTGAGCCAGTACTAAAAAAACACTATGCCTGCATGGCTGGTGATCACGAAATAGTGGGTATTGAATATAAATCCTCTTTACATGAAAAGCCGTTAGACCTCTTGTTGAAAGAAAACATCGACAAAGATCGCGTATTACAATATACTTCAAAAGGGATTCATAGAGAGGACTTGGTTTTTAAATTACATAATGAAAAGCTTCAGAGAGTCGGCTCGCAAGGCCAGCAGAAATCTTATGTGGTTGCCTTAAAGTTGGCAGTTTTTGATTTACTAAAAAAGGCCCTTGGGGTAAAGCCGATTTTACTTTTAGATGATATCTTTGATAAGCTGGATTCGCTGCGAGTGGAAGGGTTGATTCGTTTAGTTAATGAGCATCATTTTGGCCAAATATTAATTACGGACACCCATCCCGAGAGAACGGAACTCATGATTAAATCAGTAAATGAAGAGGCCAAAGTAATAGATTTAACTAGCTGATGTCAATACCTAAATTGAAATCTTTATCTGAAGTTTTAAATACTTTCACGAAACCATTTAAAAATAAAAAAGAATATAAGATAGCCTTAGTGGAGAATGCCTGGAAGGAAATACTTGGAGAGCAAGCACACCAAAAAGTTCGCAAATTCTCAATTAAAGATCAAACTTTATATGTGACTTGCGAATCAAACTCATTGAGACACGAATTAAGTATGCAAAAAAGACGTCTTCTTGATGCTTTAAATGAGAAATTGCAGGATGAACCTCAAATTGAAAGTTTAGTTTTAAACTGAGATTGACAGCTTAGTTTTAAACTGAGAAAAAACTCTCTCATTTTCTATTTTTTAGTTGGTTAAAACCTTTCATCGTTTTTAAAAAAAAAGTTAGATTCTATTTTTGCATTTTCATCACTATCTGAACCGTGAACGGCATTGGCAGATATCGACGTGGCAAATAGTTTTCTAATCGTTCCCTCAGCTGCTTCTGCAGGGTTTGTTGCGCCAATCAGAACCCTAAAGTCATCTACTGCATTCGTTTTTTGAAGAATAGCGGCCACAATCGGACCTTCTGTCATGTAATTTACAAGATCTCCATAAAAACTTCGTTCTGAATGAACTTGGTAAAACTTTTCAGCGTCACTTTTGCTGAGTTTTGTCAATTTCATTGCCACAATGTTAAATCCAGAGGCATTGATTTTTTCTAATATTGCGCCAATATGGCCATTTCCCACGGCGTCTGGCTTGATCATTGTAAAGGTGCGATTCATATTGAAATATTTAATTCTAGTTTTCGAGCGCAAATTTACGAAATTTGCGCTCAGTTGAATACTATAGAATGATAGATAAAATATTAAGATTTCTCAGAGAAACACCTAGGCGGATAGTTTTAACAAGCCACTGGAATCCTGATGGCGACGCTATAGGTAGTGCCCTAGGATTCGCGCATTATTTACATGGTCAGGGATATCACGTTGATGTTGTTTTTCCAAACCTACCATCGATACCGCTTCAAGCCTGTTTAGGTTATTCTTCCGACTTTGTTCATGTTCACAGTCTTAGTACTGAGCATAGTGAGGCTGTAATTGAAACTGCAGATGTTCTTTTCTCTTTAGATTACAATGTGTCAAGCCGAGTAGGAGAGAAGATGTCATTATTAATAGAGAATTTCTCAGGACATAAAATTATTGTTGATCATCATGAAGGTCCTGACCTCACATACGATTTTGTTTTTTCAATGACTTCAAAAAGTTCCACATGTGAAATGGTGTATGAGTTAATTGAAAAGGACGGTGGGAATATTGATCATGCTTGTGCTGATAATCTTCTTACTGGTTTGATAACAGATACCGGTTCGTTCAGGTTTCCTAAAACTTCAAATCGAACTATGCAAATTGCTGGAAAATTGATAGAGGCGGGAGGGGTTCCTCATGTCATCCATGACAGGTTATTCGATAGCAATCCTAAAAGTCGTCTTCTTTTATGGGGTCGCGCGCTATCTAATCTTGAGATTTCAAAAGATGGGTTTGCAGCAATTATTTTTCTTAGAAAAGCTGATCTAAATGAATTTAATTATGTCTCTGGGGACACTGAAGGTATTGTTAACCAGGGTCTTGGAGTTGTGGGAGTCCTCATTTCAGTTTTTATACGAGAAGACGGTCCGGGAAAAGTGAAGTTGTCTTTCAGAAGTAAGGGCAATGTCGATGTCAACAAATATTCTCGCTCCCATTGGAGTGGAGGTGGTCACAAGAATGCTTCTGGAGGCTCAAGTGATTTGAGTGTGGAGGATACAATTAATAGATTTAAATCAACCTTTAATGAGACCTTAATTAATGCCTAAATATAACTTTCACTTTCAAAAAAAGTTGTTGACTTTTTTTCTTTCTGTTTTATTTGTCTCGTGCTCAGGTCCTACAATAGTTTCTCAAGAAACAAAGCCCAGTGCATCAGAGAAAAGGGATAGAATGATTGCCCAAAATCGCGCTGTTTTAGAGGCTGAACGAATTGATATTCAATTATTTATTGATTCGACAAATTTCTCTTTTCAAAATAATGGCCTTGGAATGCAGATTGCTCGAATTGAACAGGGTCAAGGTGTAGTCTTGGATACTGGTGATCGAGCGAACATACACTCAAGAATTACTGGGCTCGACGGATATGAATACTCTCGATCAATTTTTTCAGAATTCACTGTTCTACGAGATAATAAAATGATTTGGGGAGTACAGGAAGCTTCTTTGGGATCTAAACGTGGAGATAGTCTGATATTAATAATTCCTGCCCACCTTGCTCACGGACTCGCAGGAGATTTAAATACAATACCTCCTCTTACACCCCTTGTTTATTACCTTCGCATCTTATAACTCAAATGTTAAATTATTCAATTATAGAATTATGAAACGATTTTCAGCTCTTGCTCTAGTAGCAATTTTTATAATGTCTTGCGCGGCAAAGCCCAGTGGTGTTGTCGTAAATGGTGAAAAAGTAAAACTCCAAGATGGTCTTTTCGCCTTAATAAAATCAACTAAAGGAGATTTGCTTGTTGAGTTAGAAATGGAAAAAGCTCCAATGACAGTAGCAAATTTTGTTGCTCTCGCAGAAGGAAATCACCCTGAGAGCTCTTCAAAGAGTGGACCGTTTTTTGACGGGCTTAAATTTCATCGCGTCATACCGCAATTCATGTGTCAAGGTGGAGATCCCGAAGGTACTGGGCAGGGTGGTCCTGGTTATAGTTTTCCTGACGAATTTCATCCAGACCTCAAGCATTCTGTTCCTGGAATATTATCCATGGCTAATAGTGGCCCAAATACCAATGGTTCTCAATTTTTCATTACTGAAGTGCCTACGGGATGGTTGGATAATAAACATTCAGTTTTTGGTAAAACGATCAATGGTTTGGAGAAAATTATTCAGATCTCGGGAGTTGAGAAAAGCTCATCTAACGTGCCAAATGAGGATATAACAATGACAATTGAAATTATTCGAGTTGGTAAAAAAGCAAAGGTTTTTAATGCCCCTGGAGTATTTGCTTCTATGAAAAAAGATATTGAGCTAATAAAAGAATCAAATGAAAAAGAAAGTGCCAAAAAGGGTTTTGAGAGATCTACGCAATTCCCTTGGTTAATGGATGGAGGAATGGTCGATTCAGATTTATATGAGCCGGAATATAAATTATGGAATGCCAAAGCTCTTGAGCTAGCTGACGGGTTAAAAGTTTTTGATGTAATGGTTGGAAAAGGGGAACCGATTAAAGAAGGAGATCAAGTCCTTGTTCATTATGCGGGTTATTTATCATCTGGAAAGCCATTTGATAGCAGTATTAAAGAAGTGGCAATGAAAATGAATAATTATAACCCTCAACGAGAGCCTTACGGCCCGTTTCCAGTAACTGCCGGGCCAGCAGGTCGAGTTATTGAAGGATGGAAACGTGGTTTGATTGGTCTCAAAAAAGGTGGACATGTTAAATTGTTAATTCCCTCTGCCCTCGGCTATGGAGAAAATGGCGCTGGTGATGTTATCCCTCCCAATAGCTCTTTAGTTTTTGACGTTTGGATTGAAGATATAGTCCAGGCCAAATAATTACCTAATGCCCTCTGCTAAACAACTCTTATTTTTCTTCTTATTCATTTTAAATAAATATCATTATGACTGACGGCTTGTATGCTCGTTTTAATACTTCAAAAGGTGTCGTTACCGCTTGTTTGCACTATCAGAAAACACCCATGACCGTTGGGAACTTCGTTGGTTTGACAAATGGTTCTCAAAAGAATTCGGCATTTACCGATGGGCATAAATATTATGATGGTCTTTCTTTTCATCGAGTTATTCCTGATTTTATGATTCAAGGCGGCTGTCCACAAGGCAAAGGCACAGGTGGGCCAGGGTATAGCTTTCCTGATGAAATTGTGGCTGACTTAAAGCACTCTGAACCTGGAGTTTTATCAATGGCAAATTCGGGTCCTGGAACAAATGGGTCGCAGTTTTTTATTACACATGTTGAGACCAGTTGGCTAGATGGAAAGCATACCGTTTTCGGAAAGGTTACAGAGGGACAGGATGTTGTTGATTTGATTGCTGAAAATGACAAACTTAATACTGTGGAAATTATTGCAATAGGTGCTGATGCGGAAGCTTTTGATGCTCAATTTTCTTTTGAAAAAGGGATGACTAGTCAATTAGAGGTTGAAAATGCAGCCAAAGAGACGCAGCAAGAAGCTATGAAATCTCTTACTCACGGAATGATTCGGAGAGATTCAGGTTTATACTATAGAATAGATTTAGAAGGTACAGGTTCAATGCCAGCTTCAGGGCAAACTGTTAAAGTCCACTATCGAGGAAGTCTTGCAGACGGAACAGTATTCGATTCAAGTATCGACCGCGGAGAGCCTATTGATATTCCTATTGGCGTAGGTAGTGTGATTCCAGGATGGGATGAAGGTATAATGCTACTCAAGGAAGGCAGTAAGGCTCGTTTTGTAATTCCTTCTGATTTAGGTTATGGATCACAAGGAGCTGGTGGAGTCATTCCTCCTAATGCAACACTCATTTTTGATGTGGAGTTAGTAAAAGTGGTTTAGGCTAAATATGGAGATCATAGGTTGGTTGGCGGCTTTTCTGACTACATTTTCATTTGTACCTCAGGCAATTAAAGTTATTCGTACTCGAGACACCTCATCGATAAGCCTATCTATGTATTTTTTATTTACTCTGGGTATTTCATGTTGGCTTGTTTATGGGGCCATGATGAAAAACGGTCCTATGTTAATAGCGAATCTAGTCACATTAGCTCTTGCTTTGATTATTTTAATTGCAAAAATCCGTAATGGATAGAATATTTTTTATTTCTTTTTCACTTTTTGAAGTTGCGATAGAATATCTCTGTATCGAGCGGCTTCTATAAAATCAAGATTTTTTGCAGATTTTTCCATATTTTTTCGAGTTTTTAAAATTCGATCGTCTAATTGACTGGATGTTAATAAACTGACTTTTGTGTCATCTAATTTTCTTTTCGCGGTATCTAGGCGTGCGCTTTCCTCGTTTTTGTCTTGAAAAGCATTTGATTCCTGTTTTACTATTGCTGTCGGTGTTATTCCATTAACGATGTTATATTCAGTTTGTAATTTCCGTCGTCTCGATGTCTCTGACATTGTTTTTTCCATTGAGTTGGTTATTTTATCAGCATATAAAATAGCCATTCCGTTGATATTTCTTGCGGCCCGCCCTATAGTTTGAACAAGTGAACGTTCAGATCTCAAGAACCCTTCTTTATCTGCGTCAATAATTGCAACTAGAGAAACTTGTGGGAAATCCAGGCCCTCTCTTAGGAGATTAACGCCAACTAACACATCAAAAAGCCCACGTCTTAAGTCCTCCATAATTTGAATTCGATCAAGTGTTTCAACATCAGAGTGAATGTACCTACAGCGAATTCCAAACCGTAAAAAATACTTAGTGAGTTCCTCAGCCATTCTCTTTGTAAGAGTAGTAACTAATGTCCGTTCATCTTTTTCCGACCTGATCCGAATTTCTTCCATTAAATCATCTACCTGATTTTCGCTTGGTCTAACTTCGATTTTAGGATCAAGTAATCCGGTGGGCCTAATAAGCTGTTCAACAATTACACCATCTGATTTTTCTAATTCATAATCTGCTGGAGTCGCTGAGACATAGATCACTTGGTTTTGAAGTGTTTCAAATTCTTCAAATTTTAATGGCCGATTGTCCATAGCAGCTGGGAGACGAAAGCCATACTCCACTAAATTTTCTTTGCGGGATCGGTCACCGCCATACATTGCTCTAACCTGAGGTAGGCTGACATGGCTCTCATCGACAACAAGTAAAAAATCTTTTGGAAAATAATCCACAAGACAATATGGTCGGGTATTAGGCTCTCTTCCATCTAGATAACGACTATAATTTTCTATTCCAGAACAATAACCTAGTTCTCTTATCATTTCTAAGTCAAAAGTAGTTCGCTCTTTTAATCGTTTAGCTTCCAGTGGTCTATCTGTATTATTAAAATGCTCAACTTGCAAGCCTAGGTCCAATTCAATATGTTTTATCGCATTCTTGAGCTGATCTGGTGTAGTGACAAATAGATTTGCAGGGAAAATTCTTAAGTTTTCAATAACTTCTTTTTTTTCCATAGTTACGGGATCCCAAACCTCTATTCTCTCAATCTCATCACCCCAGAAAGAAATTCTGTGAAATAAATCTCCATATGCAGGAAATAAGTCAACAGTATCTCCTTTTACTCTGAACGTGCCTCTTTTGAAATCACCTGTTGTTCGACTATACAAAGCATTTACAAACTGGAGTAAAAGTTTTTGACGTGATATTTGTTGTCCAGAATTTATATAGATTGTTTGTGAGTTAAATGCATCAGGATTACCCATTCCATAGAGGCAAGAAACAGAAGCTACAACAATTACGTCTTTTCGTCCACTAAGAAGAGATGATGTGGCACTTAGCCTCATTTTCTCTATTTCGTCATTAATGCTTAAATCTTTTTCGATATAAGTTCCGCTACTGGGCATAAAAGCCTCAGGCTGATAATAGTCATAATATGAAACAAAATATTCAACAGCATTATTGGGGAAAAAGGATTTGAACTCTTGGTATAATTGCGCTGCTAAAGTTTTGTTATGAGATAGAACTAACGTGGGACGCTGAACTTTATTGATAACATTTGCAACAGTAAATGTTTTACCCGAACCGGTGACTCCCAAAAGTGATTGATGGGCCTCTCCTTGCAATATGCCTTCAGTTAGCGCTTCTATTGCTTGAGGTTGGTCGCCAGTTGGCTTAAAAGGACTTTCAATTTGAAAATCCATATATTATTCTTCGTTGATGTTTTCTTTAGCTTCAGGAGGATTCTCGGCCATTAATTTTTCATTCTCCTCTTTTCTTTGAGCTACTCGTACTTTTTTTAACTCTTTTTCTGCTAACTCCAACAATATTTTGGATGCATCAACTTTCTTTTGAGCGTCTTTAACAATTGGACTTTCTTCATTAGCAAATTGAAAAAATCCCATGTTATTTTCCAGTTGTGATAAATCTCTTTTTGCCTTTTCTACTGCAGATAATGCATTAGAAAGTTTATTGTTCCGAGTATTTTCTGCTCGTTGTGCTGTTCTCATTTCTCCATTTGCAGATCGCATTGAATCAAAAAATAGATTGCAAGCTGCTTTGAATTTAGCCCATATTTTATCAGATTCTTTTCGAGGAACAAATCCAGTATCCTTCCAGTCTGCTTGAAGCTTTTTTATTTCGTTAACTGCAACTGACCAATCTGTTCTTGTAGACATTTCCTCAGCCTTTGTTACGAGATTATACTTGGCGTCAAGAGCAACTTTAAGAGCCGCTTTTCGTCCTTTGTAAAATTCGTTTCTATTTTTAAAAAATAGTTTTTCCGCTTTTTTGAATTTATCCCAAAGCTTATCACTAAAACTGCTAAATGTTCTTCCAATCTTGGACATAGAATCTCGAAGTTCTTTTGCTCTTTCGGTAGATACTTGCCAATGTTTGTGATCAGATAGTTCAGAAGATGCAAGGGCTTCTAATTCTTCCACGATTTTCTCTTTACCCAAAAGGCGTTCTTTATTTTCTTCGTTTGCAGACTCTTGCTTTATTCTTCGTTTTTCGTGCAGAATATTAGATGCTTCTTGAAATGAGGCCCAGAGGGCATCCTTGTCTTCTAATGCAACAGGCCCAACTTCTTTCCATGAGCTGTGTAACCTTTGCAGGTCTCCACCAAGGGCAGCGACCCAATCTTTTTGAGATAAGAGCTTTATTTCTTCGATTAGACCGAGCTTGATTTCTTTATTATGCTTGTAATCTAAATCTCTTAAATCTTGAGAAAGTCTAAGGTTGTCATAAAACCGATCGACAAAAAATCTGTAAGAAGCGTAAAGGTCTCTAGTGGCGTCATTTGGCACATGTCCAACTTCTTTCCATTTATCATTAATGCGCTTGAATTCTTTGTAGGTATGCCCAGTTGGAAGGTCATCGCTTTCTGCCAGCTTTTTTATTTCATTCAAGAGACTTTTTTTCAGCTCAAGGTTAATGGCCATTTTCCCTTGAAGTTTTACGCGATATTCTGCGCGAAGCTTTTTGAATTCGTTAAATTCTTGAAAAAAAGCTTCTTTATTTTTTTGTTCAAAGTGAAAGTCTATTATATTTCCGCCGCTTTCAATAAATTTTTCTTGAGCTTCACTTCTTTCAATATCCCATCTGGGGGAAAGAACAGATTTAATAGCAAGCATAGGAATTCTCATATTTTCGATGGGAACATCCTTTAAAATCCGTTTTGACTCTGCTAACAGGTCTTCTTCTGATTTTCCGTTGTAATCAGATTTGTGATCATCATGCTCATCTTTTTCATCTTTAGTTTTCTCCTCTACTTCCTCAGATGGTGCAATTTGCTCCATTTTAGTTTTTTCCTCTAGTTCTTCTAATGATGCAATTTTTTCATCTAAATTTTTCGAAACTGAAGAAGGTTGATGGTTACCTACAGAACTAGAAACATCACTAGGTTTTTCTTCTAATTCTTCTTCCGATGAATTCGAAGTCCTCTGATTTTCAGTTGATTCAATTTCTCCTGGTGTTTCTCCAGTTGTATTCCCATCTTCGGGAAGTAAGTCTTTCTCAGCCATAGCTGGTTGTATTAAGTGAATTTCAGTTCAAATGTGAGGAATATTGAGGACATTTGCCCAATATTCCCAAGCTTTTTTTGCTTGAAATGTTAACATTTGTGATCCTCCTAAAGTTTTGCATCCAAGTGACTCCATTTCAAGTAAGAATTTTGTTTTATTTGGATTGTATATCAGATCGATTGCTAAAGGCATGTCTTCGCCGTTCCATATCGGACTTAGAGGGCGATTTTCAGTTGCTGGATGCATCCCTAAAGTTGTACACTGGATAACTGCAGAAGCCTTCATCTTTTTTATGGACCTAAACAGTATTTCCGGCCAGACAAAGTTTCCTTTTTTGCTTCGACAAAGAACAACACCCTTATAACCTCTCTCATTAAGACTATATGTCACCGCTCTCGCTGCGCCGCCATTTCCTAAGATGCATATATCTGAGTTTTTTTTAGGACCTGAAATATTGGCACTAAACATATCCCAAAATCCATCTCCATCTGTATTGTGACCATGCCATTGATTTCCAACTTTAACCACAGTATTCACTGCTTTTATTTTTTCTGCTGCAGGAGTGAGTTTTGATAAATATGGAATAATAAATTCTTTGAGTGGCGCTGTAACGTTAAAACCAATTAAATGAGTTTTTTTGAGAAAATCCTCTAATTGATCCTTATTAACATTTATTCGACAATATGTGAATTGTTTATTCATGATATGTTCACTCCATATTTTATTAAACAGGAACGGCGACTTAGAATGCTCAATGGGGTCGCCAATGACAGCGAAATCGTACCTCATAATAGTTAGTCCTATAACTTTTGAGTTTTATTTACAGCAAATTTATTCAGTCCAGTGAGAAAAATAAAGCCGATTAAACTAGCCGTAAAACATAAAATTATAGGGTCTTCTAAGGTCATTAATCTTGGATACTCAATTCCATTAGATTGGATATATTTAAAAGGATATATTTTAATCAAAGACCCTATTATAAATCCTCCCATTATTCCCGTCATAGGGTTTGGGAATTTTTGAAATAAATAACGAAGACTGCGGCCAAATATAATCAAGCCCATAAGTGCGCCAGAGATGAATGTTATAATAAGCATCCAATCAAGATTGTGCAGTCCTTCTAAAATGCCTTTATAAGACCCTAAAAGGATAAGAATGAAAGACCCACTTAATCCTGGCAAGATCATAGCGCAAATGGCGATAAATCCGGATAGTAAAACATACGATAAGGTTAATTCTTGGTTGGCTGTTGGTAAAAATGTTATCAATGAACCAATACAAAATCCAATTATGCTGAAAGGAAGCCATTGTTTTAGCCTAATATTTCTTGATATTTGAGAGAATATTAGAGGAATACTTGCTATTATTAGGCCAAAGAAAAAACTCCATACAATTTCAGCGTAGTTCTCAAGTCCCCACAAAACAACTTTTGATAAACTTAGTATTGAGGTTCCAATTCCTAAAAAAAGCGTTGATAAAAATTTACCATCAATTTTTTTCCAAAAAGGATAAATTCCATCATTTTTTAGTATAATAAATGAATTCATTCCTATGGAATGAATGGCATTTAAAAGTCGCGTGTAAATACCTGTTATATATGCAACGGTTCCTCCAGAAACCCCAGGGACCACATCTGCTGACCCCATAGCTATACCTTTGAGAAGAGTCGAAAAAAATGAATCTGGTTGTGATTCATTCATAAGATATTATTTAAGCGTGTATCAGAGGATAGTTCTGGATAAAAAAATATCAATGCATCTTTAAATTTTTCCCCAAATCTAGATAGCCCTTCTCTAAGATGAAGAAGTGCAAGCTCTTCTTCATTTTCTAAGCCCATTATGTAACCGCAATTTATCGCTTCCATTTCGGCGTTTTCAGGATGTCGTTCTAATCCCATCCTGATTACGGCTAAAGCGGCTTTGTATTGATTGATTTTCTCAAGAGTTTTTACATACTCGAATAGACCTTTTGGATCTTCGGTCCGCAATGATTTTAAAACCAACTTAAGCATTTTTTCGCCTTCAATGAACAGGCCAAGCCTTTGATAGAGGTCATAAGCGATTAGATAATAATCTGGATTTTCTGGATCTAAGGATAATGCCTTTTTTACATGGTCAATTGCTTCAAACAATCGATGACCTTCGCCATATAATATTGCTAACTCTATCCATGCCTCATCTAAGTCCTCATCATGTTTTATCGATAGCTTTAGAGCTTCAATTGCTTCAGGAATTTGTTTGTTGCTTTGGTAACAAATCCCCAGACGGTAGAGGGTATAACCATTAGGTTCGCTTTTTAGTGCATTTTTATAAGACTTAATTGCCTCTGGATATTGGTTTAATTCTTCTAAAATTCTACCTGTATCGAAATGAGCAGCTGTGAAGTCAGCGTCAATAAGAAGAGCATAATCAAATGATTCCAATGCCTTATTATAGTATTGCAATCGAAAAAGGGCTGCCCCAAGATGATACCACGCAGTTTCACTGTAGGGATATTGATCTAAATATGACTTAAACCATTCAACAGCTTTCTCGTCTTTACTATCCATGTCGAAATTTGCTGCCAGCATGTACAATAAGTGGTCATCTTTTGGCTCTTCACGTAGCATAGCTTTGAGAACTTTAATGGCATGTTTGAATTCGCCTATAGCAGTATATAGGCTTGCTAGATGACCTTGTATGGGAAATAAATCATCGCTATTTTGTAGAGCATTCTTTAAAGACTTGATGGCTTCTTGATGTTTTCCTTGTCTCATGAAAAGTTGACCACGTGCCCAATCAAGGTCAGGGTGATTTGGTGATATACTTTCTGCTGTTTCGATAGCTTCTGCCGCCAAGTCTAATTGGTGATTAGCTACGAAATACCTTGCCCGTTTTACCGCAAATGTTATTGCATTAGGGTGTTGTTCGCCACCCATTTCAATGGCAATAAGTGCTTGGTTTAATTGACCAGTCTCAAGATAATGATCGGCAATTTCTTCAAATTCGTCAACATCAAAAAATAACGAAGACTTCGATTTTAATGCTTTTTCAAATTTCCGGATTAAGTGATCAAATTCTAAATGTTCCATATTTAATTTATACGACTCCAAGCTATGCAGAAACTTCTTTTAATCAGCATCTTTCTATTTTTCGTTTTCAATCAGTTTTTAACATTTAATTCAAACAATATTATTGATTGGATTATATCTTAATTTTACACTTTAAAACAAAAACAAGGCCATATGCCATTAATCACATCTATATCTGGAATTCGAGGAACTATAGGAGGTAAGCCGGGTGACAATTTGACGCCTATTGATGTAGTTTCATTTAGTTCTGCCTACGGAACATGGTTGAAAGGTCAAAAAAATGATTCTGATAAGAGTCAACTCACCGTTGCTGTCGGTAGAGATGCTCGACCATCTGGAAAAAGCATTTACGATTTAGTCGTCTCTACGCTAGTCTCAATGGGTATTGACGTTTTAGATTTGGATTTGTCAACGACGCCCACTGTAGAGATGATTGTTATAATGGACGCTTGTGATGGAGGAATTGTAATAACGGCATCTCACAACCCAGTGGAATGGAATGCTTTGAAATTATTAAATTCAAACGGTGAATTTCTTTCAGCAAAAGATGGTGAAAAAATACTTGAGTATGCAAGTTTACAAGACTATCAATTCTCTGAAATCAATCAAATTGGTAAAATAATCCCATCAAATAATGCCATAGAGAGGCATGTGGAAGCCATTTTGAGTCTTCCTGATGTAGACCCAAAGGCTATTCGAAATGCTGATTTTAAAATAGCAGTAGATGCTGTGAATTCGACTGGAGGAATCGCAGTCCCCATTCTTCTTTCTGCTTTGGGTGTTAAACGTCAGGAGCTACTTTTTTGCGAACCTAATGGTCAATTCCCGCATAATCCTGAACCCTTGCGCAAACACCTTGATGATATATGCTCTTTAGTCCCTAAGTCAGGATCTGATTTAGGAGTAGTAGTAGACCCTGATGTTGATCGCCTTGTTTTTGTTTCTGAGAATGGTGATCTCTTTGGTGAAGAATATACTTTAGTAGCTGTTGCGGATTACCTTCTCTCACGAAAAAAAGGCAATTGTGTTAGTAACCTATCTAGTTCTCGCGCTTTAAACGACATAGCAATCAAACATGATTCAAAATATTTTGCTTCTGCTGTAGGTGAGGTGAACGTAGTAGATAAAATGAAGGATTGTAATGCGATCATTGGTGGAGAAGGTAATGGAGGGATAATTTATCCACCACTACATTATGGCCGTGATTCTCTCGTTGGTATAGCATTATTTCTAACTCATTTGGCTTATTTGAAAAAGAAGGATTTAAATATTACTACTTCTGATTTACGTTCTTCCTATCCGGATTATCATATGTCAAAGGAAAAAGTAACACTTTCTCCATCGGTTGATTTAGAAAATATTTTAAACATTATTGCTGATAAATATTCAAATGAGAATTTAAGTAGAATTGACGGTGTTAAAATAGATTTTGAGGATAGTTGGGTGCATTTGAGAAAGTCAAATACAGAGCCAATTGTCCGAATTTATGCAGAAGCAAAGAGTAAAGAGGAAGCTGAAGATTTGGCGAAGAGTTTTGTCGATCGACTCAATGATTTAGATTAACAATTTAATATAAGAACCTAGATGGTATACTTTACTTTTAACAAGCCTAATTTTAGATAATGAGTATATATTTTGACAACGCGGCAACTACGCCTATTTCGCAAGAAGCAAAAACTGCCATGGTGGCAGCTATGGAGAATTTCGGTAATCCTAGTAGCACGCATGCAGAGGGCAGGAAAGCAAAAGCCATTGTTGAAACAGTTCGAAAGGGTATAGCTTCAAGGTTAAATTGTTCTCCTTCAGAAATAACTTTTACCGGTGGAGGAACCGAGGCTGATAATTGGGCTTTGATCTCTGCCGTCAAAGATTGCGGCGTGAAACACCTTTATACTTCAGTAATTGAGCATCATGCGGTTTCTCATGTGGTAGAATATCTTGATCAAAACGGGATGTGCAAAGTGCAATATATTCCTCATGATGATCATGGAATTCATGACCTCAAATGGTTAGAATTGGAATTGAAGTCAAAAGCTCTTCTTGGTGAGAAGGCTATGGTCTCTCTAATGCATGCAAATAATGAAATAGGGAATATTATTGACTTGCAAAATTTATCTGAGTTGTGTCAAAGTCATGGAGCATATCTTCATAGTGATACAGTTCAAACCATGGCTCATTTACCTCTTGATTTTTCTAAGATTAGAGTTGATTTTGCTGCATGTAGTGGCCATAAATTTCATGGCCCAAAAGGAGTTGGATTTGCATTTGTACGACAAGGTGTTTTGAGTAAGCCTTTGATACGGGGTGGTGCTCAAGAGCGTGGGGCTAGGGCAGGTACTGAAAACGTTATTGGCATAGCTGGACTAGGCGCTGCTTTTAATATGTGCGTGGATGATATGGCTAATGATATTTTAAAAGTAACTGGGGTTAAAAATTATGCCATTTTAAAACTAAAGTCAGAATTTCCGGAAATTAAATTTAATGGGCTTTCCGGAGATGTCGAAAAGAGTCTTTATACTGTTCTCAATTTCTATCATCATAAACTTCATGAGAATGGAATGCTAAACTTTCAATTAGACATTAATGGTGTTCATTGTTCGGGTGGAAGTGCCTGCAGTAGTGGCGCTGTAGGAGGATCTCATGTTCTAAATGCTCTCAACTCTTCGGGAGGAACTCGTATTTCTTTTTCTCGTTATACAACAAAAAGTGAGGTTGATTTATTTGTTCAAATCCTTCAAAAAATAAAGTCAGATATCTGAAGGTTTTAATGCGATTTTTTAGTAAACTAAACTTACGTAACCATAAATCCAACCATCCTCGGTTTCAAAACGATAGACATAAGTATCCTGTTGAGCCGGATTTCCATCAATCTTTCCGTCCCAAAACTCTTTAAAAGGTTCAGAGGTTTCAAAGACAACATTGCCAATTGAGTTAAGTATAACAAACCGATCATCTGAAAAACAGTCATTCCCTCCAATTTTAAGTTCTTCATTAGTCCCGTCGCCGTTAGGAGTAAAAGCAGTAGGGATATAGAGTCTTTGATCTAACCTTAGGATCGAAGAGGTAAAATCATATCCATAAACAGCGTTGCATATCGTGTCTATTAAGTCCAAATGAACAGTATATGTTCCACTTGCCGGAAGTCTATATGTTGCAACTCGACCCGTATCTGTTATTCCATTTTCAAAGGTCCATTTATATATGTAGCTTGAAGTGTCTGTGCCGTATTGAACATTAACTCTTATCCTCCCATCTTTACAAGAATCAGGGGAGACAGTAACCTCTGGGCCTGGCCAATCCGGATCAAATGTGACAGTTTTAAATATAGTGTCAGAGGTGCCACAGGTTGTATCATAAGCAATGAGTTGAGTTTCAAAAGTCCCTGGGTTACTGAAATAAAAATCAACGGTATCTCCGAATTGTATTGACCCATCTATAAAACGCCATTCATGTTTCTGAGAACCATCACTTTCGTTATAAAATGTTACTTTAAAATCACGGTCACATGCAAAATATTCTGCTGTGTAATCAGCTGTTGGGAATAGACCTTGGTCGTGATTAATTATTAAAGATGTACTGTCTGAAATATCGCAAACAGTATCTGTGGCAACCAGTTTAATGGTATAGACTCCTTTGGTGAAAACCACTGTAGGTTGTTTTGAAAAAGAAGTCTGGCCATTGCCAAAATCCCAAAAAAATTGATTTGCATTTAAGGAGTTATTAGTAAATGAAACTCTCAAATTATCGCATATTGTATCAACGTCAGCTTCGTAATCTATTGATGCATCTGCTGTCACTGAAGTTTCAAAATCAATTTTTATAACTCCAAGATTACAATTAGGAGATAAGTTAGTTGGAGATACCACTCCAGGAGTTGTAGGGAAGCTGCCATTTGAACACGCGGCACAAACTGCTTGGTAAATTGTGCCATCTGGTGCAAATCGAGACGTGCCTCCGTCTACATGCTCATTTCCAGACCCTCCATAAAAAGATGCGTAAAGTACAGCTGATGCATTGCGCTCCATGACTAAAAAATAGAAATCATTTCCATCTGTAGTTTTTTGGATTGCATCTGTAGTTGTAAATAAACCATTAGTAGAACCCCCTAAACCTGCGCTTCCAGCATTTGTTTCGCCTCCCCAGCCTGACATTAATATATTGAGGCATTCATCAACGTTAAATGCGGTTGGAACAATATTAATACTATTATTGGCTGTTCCATATTTTGTGCTAAAAATAGTGCTAGTGAGGGAGCTATTATATTTTTGAATAAACTGTCCCCCAGATATGGTGCTCCATGTGCTTGAGGGGAATACAGGCCACAGCCCCAGTGTCTGTCCAAATACATACACACCTCCATATTTATCGATATCAATAAAAAAACTTTGATCATTTGAATTGGTTCCTAAATAAGTGCTTTGCTCTATCACTCCTGTTGCTGAAAGACGAGAAATAAAACCATCACCATTTCCAAAATAATTCGGGTTTTTCCCTCCTGATGTATTGGGAAAATCATTTGATGTAGTTGCTCCTGTGACATATACTTTTCCATTATTTGCAACTTTAATACCATAGCCCGCTTCTTTACCACTTCCACCGAGAAACCTGGACCACCGGAGATTTTGAAGATTTGAACTTAGTGAGTAAACCACTGCTTCTGATAATCCACTTGAAGTTCCAGCTCCGGGAAAGCTCGATGCCCCTGAAGTTGTGATTACAAAAATATTATCATTTTTATCGACAACTATTTCTCCTCTAGCCTGGTCTCCGTAATTTTTGGCAAGACTTAAGTTGAGCCCCTCATTTGAGCTACTACCCATGTAAGACCCGCCAGTGATCGCAGTACCGCTTGGGTTTAATTTTAAGACGTAGGTGTCTATTCCATCAATAAAATTAAAAGGTAAAATCGATCCTTGACTTGGTCCGTATGCACTTCCGCCATTGAAGGTTTTATCATATCCCGGAGTGGTCATTCCACTTATGGGGAAGTCATCGGATCCCGTTGTTCCAAAAATCAATAATTCACCCGAACTATTAACCACCATGGAATGAGGTTGGTCTGGGTACCTTCCGCCAATGTATGTTGAATAAAGTCTTTGGGCCCCATTGCTGGAAAATTTGGTTAGGCCGATGTCCATATTGGAATAGTTTCCTCCTGATGATGTGCCTGAATTATAACTAGGATCGATAACTCCAGCTGTAACTGGATAGCCTGGATTAAATACTATGCCTGCACCGTATAGATTCCCCAAATCATCATAGGTTGCGGTATATCCCCAGTTGTCTGCCGTGCTTCCAGAAAATGATGAAAACACCAAGGTAGGATCAATTATAATCGACAGTTTTTTATTATATCTCCCTAGTTTGAATGAAACAACATCTCCATTAATTTGAAATGAGCATTTTATTTTTTTCATTTTGGGCATTGAGTATGCAATTGGAGCAGTTTCTATAATTTCCCCAAACTCTGTCATCAGCACCAATTGCCCTTCTTCATTAATTTGGGGGTTTAGCCCTTTGAAGGCCATTTTTATATCGGAAGGATCACCATCTGGATAAATCTTCCAAAGGGATTTGGCGTTGCCTTTTTCATCTTTTATCTCATAATCAATCTTGTCATAAATGTTTTTTAATTGAAATCCAGAATATTCTGGGACTTCCGACTTCCATCTCGAAGGGTCTGAACCCAGGAAATAATTTCGCTTCGATCCGCTTTCATCGATGCCTTGAAATGTTGGGTTTTTGTTTGAACCAATATATTCGCAAGAAAAGGAGTGGGCTCTGACTTGCGACATTGCTTTTTTGGGAGAGTGATTATTATGGCTTGGAAGTTCTTCAGGATCGTAGATTACAGCGCGATAACCATTTTTCTCATAAAAATAGGCTCCAAAGCGCAGATCCATTTTTGCAACAAATGATTCTTTCCATTGGCCTACATTAGGTATGAATAGGGGTTGTGCTCCCAAGCAGAAGCTTGAGAGAAATAATAAATATTTCAAAACCCGGTACATTTTTATCTGCAAATCATTTTTTTATAGAAATTCTCTTACATCTAAGAAACCACTTCTTTCTTGATGCATCAGTATAAGCAAACAAAAAGTGTTCCGCACTCTCCTTGCATTTCAAACGTTTTTTTATTTCTTCTGCTTTAGTTGGAAAATTCCTGGAAATAATAGAAGCACCCGATGGCCAATCGAATTCGAACGGTTTTTCTTTTTTAATAACTGCAAATATTCTTCCCGGGAAATCAGAATGAAATTCGGATGAAGTAAGAATTCTACTAGAGATATGTAGTGTTTTTAGATTCCATTTGTTTGAAACAAAAGAAATGCCATTAGAAGCTACTATTACAGGATCTGGATCATATATGTATGGTAACGGTTGAGGGCTAGACTCCTGTATTTCAAATTTGTCTAATAAAATTCTATAATTCTCAGTTCCATTATCGTTGAGATCTACGGCTAATATCTGAGTCCGAGATACATGAGTTTGAGAAGATATCATGATCAATTCTTTAACTTCCTTTCGAACGCTCAAAGTTATCAGGAATTTACAATTTGGAAACCATTTGAGGACTTCTTGTGGCTCCAGCATTGGAGAAAGTTTGATGGCGACATAAGTAGCCCACTTTTCCCAATTGAAGATTGACTCTAGTGGGTTGGGAGAGCATTGTTTAGGATGAAAAACTCTGTTTCCATTGGAGTCAATTCTTGATGGGTCGGCATAAAGCCAATTGTATGTTTTTCTTGGACTAAAATTATTCGCATCGGTATTGAATATATTCCTAACTCCTTCTAAGAGCTGACCATTGTATTTAAGTATATCACAGAGTGTTTCGTTTGTTTCACAGATGTCAATATTTTGTGCCCCCGCTTTTTCCAGCCCCCAAGTATCAATTCCTGATCCGCCAGTTACCTCTAAAACATTTGTAAGCGGCTCGATCAAAGACATTTGATTCGCTCTCCAAAGCGATGTTGCTTCCGAGCTTGCTTGAGCTAGTAGTGATGGTTTAGGGAAAATATAATTTTTTCGATTTATCAGTTGCGGAAATCTATGACTCATTTTTTGTCGTACTTCCATTTGGTTTATGTGCACATGAAACCCACTTCTGAAGGCATGTTTTAGTCTTAATTCTTCAGCCTTAAAGCCATTGTTTTTGAGGATAAAATCATCTATTTCATTTTGTTTAGGAAACTTCATGAGCTAGCGGTAAAATATAATTATCGAAATAAATTATTATTTTTTTGTCTTTTTGGCACGCCAATTGAGCTGTCAGTGAGTAAAGTAGATGTAAATTTACATATCAAAATATCAAATGATGACAAAAGGTTTTTTTAAAAGCATTTTAGTTTTAGGGATTTTCGTTTTTAGTTCAGTACTGAAAGGACAAATTGTTGATTCCACATTTTCTCATGTAGGCCCATCAATATCAACCCTTTTTGTTGGAGGTGCTGGACCAACGATATCAAGTTTGTCAACATGTCCAGATTCTATTGTCGCCAATATTCCTGCAAATAATTGGGTTTACGGAGTGGATATTTCGTATACCATGACCTCGCCTCAATCTGGAAATGGTTGGATGTCGGAGCAATTTAGTTATGTGAATTGTCGCACCACAGGAATTTCAGAATCGGCTATATCGCAAGGGACAGGTAATACTGCAGGTACTCAGGTCTACAACCGGCCTTCTGTAAATATCGCTAATGGTCTTTCCGCTACTGGAAAGCTTGTTTTTGATTTACACGCATTCCGTGACTGGGGTGGTGGAACATGTGATACAACAATTGCGAAGGTGGATTCTGCTAGTTGGACAATAACTGTAAGTTATGGCCCTGCACCGACATGCTTTGCTCCTACAAATTTGAATGCGGGACCAATTTTATCCAATTCGGCTGATATTTCATGGACAACAGGAGGTGCAACGAATTGGCAAGTCCGTTACGATACTGTTGGATTCAGTCCAACGAATTCCTCTTCCCCTTGGTTTTCATCCTCGTCCCCTACCATGAGTCTTACAGGTCTGATGTCGGCATCGAGCTATGATGTTTATGTTCGTGATAGTTGTGGTGTGGGGAATTCTTCTTTGTGGGCAGGCCCCTTGACGATCACAACACTCTGTACCCCGCTGACTGCACCATTTATGGAGTCTTTCTCGGGTACGGCATGGAATGATGGAACGGGTTGGAGTAATGCCGGGAACACAATAGACTCTTGTTGGACAAGAAGCCCTCAGGCTCCAACGGGTACCGGTGGAGGCCAGCCATTTGCTTGGGGTACTCAAGATGGGGGAACTCCAACTAATAATACAGGTCCAAGTACGGATCATACATCCGGTACTGCTGCTGGAAAATATCTTTATACAGAAGCCAGTGGTGGTGGTTATCAAGATAATGCTCTTGTAACTTCTCCTCTTGTAGATATAAGTGCCTTGACAAGCCCTAGTATTACTTTTTGGAGGCATATGTATGGAAACAATACCGGAACACTTGCTCTGGATGTTTGGACTCCTTCTGGTGGATGGCAAAATAATGTCTGGACTCATTCGGGTGCGGTACAAACATCTTCCAATGTCGCCTGGGATAGTATCAACGTCTCGCTCGCAGGTCTTTCTAATGATACTATTAGAGTAAGGTTTCGGGGTGTCCGTTCTTTTGGAAATACTGGAGATATTGCTATCGATGATATTACTTTTGAAAATGGTCCAACATGTCCAGCACCAACTGGGCTAATGGCTTCGAATGTTGGTTTTACTGATGCTACTTTTTCTGTAACTGGAACTTCGAGTAATTATCAATTAAAAGGAACCTTGGGTACCAATTCTTTACTAGGTTCTCCGTTTTCAGGAACATCTGGTACATTGACGGGAGCATCACCGGGACAAACATATGACGTTTTTGTAAGATCAATATGTGGACCCGGAGATACAAGCTCATGGTATGGTCCAATCATTGTTCAAACTTTATGTGCTCCCGTGGCGCCGTTCTTAGAAAATTTTGATGGTACGGCATGGTCAGACGGTACTGGCGTATACAACACTGGTGATGCATTGGCTCCATGCTGGTTTAGAGACCCAGAGGGATGCACAAGCTCAGCAGATCCCTATTCTTGGAATATCCGAAGCGCCGCTCCAACCACATACGGAAGTCCCTCGCAAGATGCAAGCGGATCTGGGAACTTTGCTTACACAGAATCATCAAGCGGACTGCCAGGGCAGGTAGCTTATCTGAGAATGCCTCCTGTAGATGTATCCTCGCTTATTACTCCTGCATTGACTTTCAGTTATCATGCATTTGGAAACTCTATGGGTTCTTTAAGCTTTGAGGTATGGAATCCTTCCAGTGGATGGGGAACTTCAACTCTAGTGTTTTCGGGTGCTCAACAAACGGCCGCGAATGCTGCATGGAAGGATACTACGTTCACTCTGGCAGTCACTTCCGATACTGTAATGGTCCGTTTTAAAGCGATTCGAGGAAGCGCCAATCAAAGTGATTTGGCAATTGATGAGATTGGTATTATTGAAGCGCCTACTTGCCCAGATCCATATGCTTTGACCGTAAATTCAGGATCTCCAACATCTGTTATATTATCTTGGACAACTGGAGGTGCCACGATGTGGAATATCGCTTACGGTCAAGCAGGTTCAGTGGCTTACGTTCCGTTTACAACTGCTGCAACAAATCCATTTACCCTTACAGGACTGACGCCTGGTACATCTTATGAGTTTTATGTGAGAGACAGTTGTGGTCTAGGAGATGTTTCTGATTGGGTAGGTCCGGTAACTTTCAATATGCCATGCGCAACAATTACTGCTCCATACTCAGAAGATTTTGATCTGAATTTTGATGAAGGCAATGGTTTTTCAAATTCGGGATCAACAATAGATATTTGTTGGAGTCGTACCCCATCAACAGGTACAGGCACGCCTTGGTTTAATCAGCCTTATCATTGGGGTGGAGGTACTGCGACAACTCCTTCAGGGAACACGGGGCCTTCTGCGGATCACACATCAGGAAGCGGGTCTTATGTATACATCGAGGCCAGTGGTAACAATGGGAATAGTGCGGATTTATTTACTCCGATTATTGACTTGGATACGCTCAGTAATCCCGAGCTTGTTTTCTGGAAGCATCAGTATGGGAATCAAATGGGAACGTTTAGTGTTGCCATATCTATAAATGGTGGAGCTTACAGTACAATACATACGGCTTCTGGTGACCAGGGTAATAGCTGGTTGCAGGTAAAAGTTGCTCTAACAACTTCTATTGGAGACAGTATACAATTACGTTTCAGAGGCCAAAAACCAACAGGTGGAGGCGCTGGAAGAGGTGATGTGGCAATAGATGATGTTACTATAGCCAGTGCTCCAGCATGTCCTGCTCCAACAATACTCTCTGGTACTCCACTTAGCGGTACTTCTGTTGAATTGTCTTGGACTACTGGAGGTGCAACAAATTGGATGATTGAATACGGTCCAACTGGGTTTGTTCAAGGTGCCGGAACTTTTATTGCTGCAGGAATAAATCCATTCACCATAGCAGGATTAAGCCCACAAACAGGTTATGATTTTTATGTCAAAGATTCATGCTCGGCATCATCTACTTCAACTTGGGAAGGTCCGGCGTCTGTAATGACGCTTTGTGGCTCTCTTACCGCTCCTTTCTCTGAGAATTTTGATGCCTCACAATGGGTTGTAAATCCAGGAGGATTCAATTATGGCTCAATCGATACATGCTGGAATAGAAGTAATATTTCATCGTCAAGTAGTACATATTGGTGGCGTCCAGGGACAGGGTCCACTCCATCTAACAATACAGGACCAAATGGTGATCATACATCTGGAAATGGTAAATATTTGTATACGGAATCTTATAGTGGTGCACCGAGCACCACATTAATCTCTCCGACAATTGATTTGGATACTCTAAGTACACCAGAATTAAGTTTCTGGTATCACATGTACGGAAGTTTGATAGATTCTATGTCTGTTAAAATCGAAGTAAATGGTGTTATTAATCATTTATGGAGTGTGTCGGGTCAGCAGCAAGCCAATGCAAATGCAGCATGGATTGAAACGCTGATCGATCTATCTGACTATGTTGGTGATGAGGTCAGAATCCATTGGGTTGGATTTAGAACTCTAGGAAATCAGAATCGAGCAGATATATCGATAGATGATGTTACAATTGACAATACTCCTCCATGTTCTGGAGTACCTTCTTTGCAGGTGACGACTACAACTACAACTACAGGGACTGTAAGTTGGACTTCAAGCTTTTCCGGTAGTGTGGAGATAAATTATGGACTTTGGGGAGGTGTCCCTGGCTCAGGAACTACAGTTCCTGTTACGACATCACCATACGTGTTGACGGGACTGAATCCAGGCACAACGTATTATGTTACTATCCGACGGTCATGTCCTTCTTCCAGCTCCTTTGGATCGTGGAGTCAGGCGGATACACTTACAACTTTGTGTTCAACAATAATCGCGCCTCATACTGAGAACTTTGACATCAATTGGAATCCTGGTCCTAATGCCAATAATGGCGGAGGGTATAATGGGGGGTCTACAATAGGTTCTTGCTGGACAAGAACGCCTTCCAGTGGAGGGACTACCCAAGGAACAGCGATATACCATTGGGGTGGAGGTACAGGCGGAACCCCTACAGGGAATACAGGCCCTAGTGGGGATCATACTAGTGGATTTGGCGGTTATGCTTTTACTGAGGCTTCGTATACTCCAATGGAGCAAATTGCATATCTCATTTCTCCTCCGATCGATATTTCTGCATTAACACTTCCAGAGCTTCATTTTTGGTATCATATGGATGGAACAACCATAAATTCATTAAGAATCGATATTCAAAACGTTAATGGCTCTTGGGTATCTGTAGATTCTCTTGTAGGAGCTCAAGGAAACAGCTGGCAGGAGCTTATTATAACAATACCTCAAAGTTATGGGCCAATAATGAAGGTGCGATTTAAGGCAAGAAAGCAAAATGTAAATCAATCGCAATCGAGTGATATTGCAATTGATGATTTTAGCATCATAAGTGCACCTACATGTCCGGATCCGAGCAATGTAGTAGCTACTCCTTTAAATGCCACTTCTGCTCTTGTTACATGGACCAGCAGTGGAACAGGTACGGCAATAATTGAGTACGGGACTACTGGATTCACTCCTGGATCCGGAACCAAGGTTACTACAACTTCAAACCCATATACTCTAGTGGGTTTAACAGCGGGCTCTGCTTATGATATTTATATCCAAGATTCTTGTGGTGCAAATGATTACTCTGCTTCTGTTGGACCCGTTAGTGTTCAATTATTCACATGTACTAATGGATGCCAGTATACTTTGGAACTTACAGATGCTAACTCAAATGGATGGGTAAGCAATTGGCAAGGGACCACTTATCATCAACTAGATGTAACTGTAGGTTCTATCTCCACGCCATTCACATTGACAACTGGAGCTTCTGCTTCATTCTCTCTAAATGTCTGCGATGGAGATACCATAAGAGTGAGGTTCATAAATACAGGATTCGCCTCCAATCAAGTTGGGTGGTATCTGATGGACTCTTCAGGAGATACTGTGACCAGTCAGACGCCTGGCGGAAATCTTGCGACAGGGTATAAATTTGATGGAAGTACTGTCTGTAGTAATTCATGTCCACCGCCGCTAGCGTCTTTTGTTTTGACGCAGAATGGCTTAAATATTGATTTAGATGGCTCTGCGAGTACAGGAACCTCATTGACCCATATTTGGACTTTTGGAGATGGCAATAGTGGTTCTGGCCCTCTAGTGAATCACAATTATTTCGCCGATGGATCTTATACAGTTAATTTGTTGGTAATGGATCAGTGTGGGCAAATGGACTCAATAAATCAATCTGTGACAGCTTGCGATACCATTATATCGCCTTTCACTTATTCATTAAATCAATTTCAAGTTGATTTTAATAGTGGTCTAGACTCTACTGCTTATGGAAATATCAGTTGGGATTTTGGCGATGGACAGACAAGTAGCTTAGCAAACCCTAGTAATACTTATGCTACCGGAGGTAGTTATTTTGTGAGCTTGTCAGCCATTAATATTTGTGGTGACACCCTGGTCGCAAGTGACTCTCTAGAAATATGTACGAAACCAAATGCGGAGTTCACATGGTTTATTGTCAGTTCAACTGCCAGTGGTATGTTGGTTCAATTCGATGCTACATCTTCTGTCAATGCAAACACATTTACCTGGTATTGGGGCGATGGAACTTCTTCGACTGGAGCTAACTTTATCCAGCACCTTTATTCTGTTCCTTCTCTGAATTATAACATAACACTTGTGATTACAAATCAGTGTGCTTTGGGCGATACGGTGAGTCATTCTTTGAATGAAACAAACATTGACGAAAAACAAATTAGCTCAAAGGCATGGATTTATCCAAACCCTAAAGATGCCTCTCAAAGATTTACTGTGTCTGGTTGGGTATTTAATTCTTCCGCTCAATACAGTGTTGTAGATGGCTTTGGTAGAGTTTTATATCAAGGTGAGTTGAAGACCAGCAGTGTTGGGGATGTCCGATTGCCGAAGTTTGACTTACCCGCGGGTATGTACCGAATTAGGATCGTGGGCAACAACCAATTGGAAAATTTCAATGTCGTAGTAATTCAGTAGAATACTAAAATAATTATTTGAATCCCTTTGAATGTCATTGACTTTCAAAGGGATTCTTAGTTTTAGCGCTAGGGAAGCTTTACTTTTATACTTCTAAAAATAAATGCTGCTTTCATTTAGTATGGAAAATCTCTTAACTCTTGATATGCTTTTTGCCTTTTTAACTCTTTCTTTGATGGAGGTTATTCTGGGTATTGATAATATCATATTTATCAGCATACTCACCAATAAATTGCCAAAAGAAATCCGTTCAAAGGCGAGGTCTTTTGGAATAGGGTTGGCCCTGATAACGCGAATATTAATGCTTTTGAGTATTAAATGGATAATGGGGCTGACAGAGCCATTTATTTCAATTTTATGGTTTGAGATTACCGGAAGGGCCTTGATACTATTTAGTGGAGGGGTTTTCCTGCTGGTCAAGTCATTAAAGGAGCTATTTGTTTTTGTGGAGAAAGGAAATTCTGAAATTGGCTCAAATCTTAATGTTCGCAATAGCTTAATCGGTATTATCATTCAAATAGCTCTTTTAGATATTGTATTTAGTTTTGATAGTATTCTCACAGCGATAGGTATGACCGATAATCTTCCGATTATGATTGCTGCAATTGTTGTTGCTATGATTGTCATGCTCCGATTCAGTGGTGTCGTCTCTAGATTGGTAGAAAAATTTCCGTCTTTACAGATATTGGCATTGACATTTTTAATTCTGATTGGCTTTATTCTAATATTTGAGGCTTTTGAACTGCATGTTTCAAAATCATATATCTATGCTGCAGTCGGATTTTCGTTGCTTGTAGAGATGATAAACATGCGCGCGAGGATTCGTAAAGTATAATTCCACTATGTCTACTATCCGTCTTTTTTATCGTATTTCTTTTTTTTTAATTTCATGTTTCCTTGGAATAGTAGCATTGGTTCTTGCTAAGATCTTAGGTGCTTCTATGCCTGCAAGGCATGGTATTTATTCTCTTTGGCGAAGTTTCTTCTTGTTTTTTATGGGTATTAATATTCGTATCAAAAAAGGAAAAAGACCAGACTTTCCTGCAATTTTAATGGGGAATCATCGCTCTTATGCAGATGTCTTATTTGTGCTAAGCGGTACGCCCACTGTTTTTTTAAGCAAAGCAGAAGTTAAAAAGTGGCCTTTTGTCTATCAGGCAGGTCAATCGTTAGATACAGTTTTTGTTCAAAGAGATAATAAAGAGTCCCGCTCTGCCGCAAGGAAAGAGCTCGCTAAGAGCATTGCCAAAGGTCTTAGTCCAGTTGTATTCCCAGAAGGGACAACATCTATGAGCGGGCTGCTGCCATTTAACCCTGGTATGTTTTATACTGCGGTCGAGATGAAAGTGCCAATCGTTCCATTTGCGATAGAGTATTCTGATCCAAAGATGGCTTGGGTTGGAGACGAAAAGTTCATTCCTCATCTATTAAGGATGTTCATGATGCCTAGGTGGTCTGTAGACATAACAATAGGCGGTGCTTTTAGGGGCTCTGACGGATCTCAATTATCGGATGAGATCCATGCTTGGATGAATGCAAGTTTGAGCAATGGAAACTGATAGTCCAAACTCAGGTCACGGTGTCGTGAGCAATGTCTTTGCTAACGCGGTTCTTCAATTCCTTAATTATGCATTCCCCATAATTACTCTTCCGTTTGTAGGTCGAATTATTGGTGCTGAAGAATTTGGGGTTATTAATTTTTACAGTGTATTAGTTGGTTATTTTACATTATTTGTCATCTACGGATTTGATGTCTCAGCGACTCGCAAAGTGCCAGAATTGGAAGGTGATTTTAATGGATTAAATAATTTTTTTATTGAAATTCAATCATCAAAATTGCTCCTTTTGTTATTTGCAGCTATAATTTACTCTTTTGTTTTATTGATTATTCCAAATAGCATTGATCATTATAAAGTTGCGTGGTCAACCTTCACAGTGGCTGCGGGTTGGGCCTTGATGCCCAATTGGTTTGTTCAGGGTATTCGGCGAATGAAGGAATTGGTATGGTTGAATATTATTCCAAAAACTATTTTTTTGGTTCTTATTTTTTTACTAATTCGTGTAGAGAGTGACAGTTATCTATACCCTCTTTTCATTTCTCTATCCACTCTTTTTTCAGCGTTTTTAAGTCTCTTGTATCTAAAAATAAAGTTTGGTGTTCCTTTGCGAATTCGATTCAATAAATCTATGCTGAATCGAATTTGGAGCGAACGGTTAGTTTTCATTTCCAGCCTTTTAAATAATTTTAATCAAACAATCAGTATTATTATTCTTGCCTCATTTGCTTCATATTCTCAAGTAGGTTTATTTTCCTTGGGGTGGAGGATGATGAATGTCATTCAGGTCCTGGTCTCTGTGCCCATCCTTCAGGCTCTTTTTCCAGTTTTAGGGTTGCAATTAAGATCTAATCTTAAAGAGGGTACTCGGGTACTAAATGAGTCTATACCATTTTTACTATTAGCTGTTTTTGTATTTTCTTCTTTGTTATGGATCGTTTCTCCATGGCTGATAGAAGTATTTTTTGGGTCGGAATTTTTACAAGCGTCTCGACTCTATCGATTAATTGCATTTGTCCCTTTTATTTCAATTTTGAATCATTTAATTGGATCATCATTCTTACTAAATTTAGGATACGATAGACAAGTTTTAAATGTCACATTGATTGTGTCATTATTCGCAATATTGTTAAATCTCTTTTTCATAGATGCGTTTGGTTTAAACGGAGCAATTATGGCTTTAATTATTACTGAAATATTCTTAGGGATAATGCTTAGTTTGACTTGTAAACATCTCAGTATTAAGTTTTGGAAGTTTAATTATTGGAAATTACGTTTTCCTTCTCTTGTTAAAAAAACTTGATTTATTACAGCTTTTAGTCATTTTGATAAATTATTTTTTCGTTCATTGCAATCATAAACCTTCATGCGCTTACTTTTGCGTTACCTATGAATAGCTATCTCACAAGCAATTTGAAACGGTCCTTGGACCTTTTTATTTCCATCCTGGCCCTTCCAATAGCTATTGTGTTGATCGCATTAGGTGCACTGATGATTCTAATCACTACTGGTGGAGCTGTTTTTTACAGCCAAAATAGGGTTGGTATCGATGGTGTAGAATTTAAAATTTTCAAATTGCGCACACTACTGAAAAATGCAACTGGCGATTTAGCAGGGATGACCAAGAATGATCCCCAGATATTTTTTGTCGGCAGGTATTTAAGGCGT
>MDTF01002198.1_pt1 | contig 33793 bp, 35 predicted proteins | sample 811191 | NCBI WGS metagenome assembly MDTF01 (sample SAMN05326649, study PRJNA326480) | marine metagenome | isolation source: seawater | place: Southern Ocean | collected 2011 | reverse complement strand
TTCAGTATTTCTCTACCTCTGAAACGGACGCTTATTTTAGTCTTATCTCCGTCAAGAATAAAGCTTTTAACCTTTTTTAATTTAATATTATAGTCGCCTACATCGGTTGAAGGCCTAAATTTAATTTCTTTAGTCGTATTTCTCTTAACTTTTACTTTGGAAGAAGATAAACTTTTCTTCTTATCAAAGATATGTTTACCATAGTCCAAAAGCTTACAAACCACCGGACTTGCGTCAGAAGGAGAAACTTGAACTAAGTCAAGCGATGCGACTCTGGCTGATTCCAAGGCAACAGGAAAGGCAACCAAGCCTTGCTTCTCACCATTTGAACCAATAAGCATAACTTCAGCTGCTCTTATCTTTTCATTAATAGGCGTGATGTTTTTTTTCTGAGAAGCTATAGGAGTACCTTTATGTATGTTTGAGATAAAATAATTTTAAGCATTAACTATTTAATAAAAATATTATTTTTGAGATTATTTTGACTATTTATCATAAATTTAAGATGATTCTATACTAATTAATTGATTACGCAATAATTTTTTATTTATCAAATTCATGGAGAATGGTATTTTTTAAAGCTTGGAAGATATCTACCTTTGGCTTAAAACCACTCTTTTCTATAGAAGTGCTAAATGTGGTTGAACTACAAAACTTCTTAATTCTAATTGAGCTTATAGAAAATTCTTTATTAACAGCTTTAGAAAGTATATCTATCAGAAAGCCACAAAATAAAGCAAGATGATAGGGCAATCTTAATTGATTATTTTTGTTATAACTCAATATGTCTTTGGTGTAATCAACTAATTCATTCATTGTTATGTCTGGCTTATCAACATAGTTATATACATTGTACTTGGCTGTAAATTCTATTGAATGAATAATGAAATCAGATACATTTTCAACATATGCTATAGATTTTTTATTTAAACCTGATCCAATTTTTAGGAATCTTTTAGAATGAACTTGCTTTAATAAATTGTAAACATTTCCTCTATTCCTTTCACCAAAAACAACAGTTGGCCTTATAACAGTTAGTGTTCTATTGTATGGATCCTTTTCTTGCCATTTTTTATATATAAGCTCAGCTTCATATTTTGACTTCCCATAATCATTAAATGGATTAATCTCACCTTGCTCATTTGTATCTAATTTAGCAAAACCATAAATTGCCACAGAACTAGTAAAGATGATAGTTTGAACATTTTTTTCTTCTGCAATTTTACAAATATTTTTTGCACCTTCAACATTTACATCATAGTATCTAGTTGTTGGTGTTATGTTATCTTTATGTTCAGCGGCCAGATTTATTATTATAGAGTCTTCGGCAATATTTTTTCTTAATGTTGAAATTTCACATACATCAGTGTGATAAAAATACTCTTCATGATTGGGTTTTTTTATATCAAGAATTTTAAAATCAGAATCGCTCTTAATTAGTTTTTTTACTATACTGGTTCCAATAAATCCAGACCCGCCTATTAAATTAATCATATGCTCTTTTTATAATTTTTTAGGTTTCTATAATACTTTATTGGAGAAAAAATCATACCTAAAGTCCAATAGAAATGTGAGCCTATAAAGCCTATAAAATGTTTGGTGAAAAGATTTAGACTAGAAATTTTAATTGAAAAAAAACATACTAATATGACATATATGGATATTAAAGAGATAAGTGCAAACATAGCATTTGTATTTGTAAAACTAAGAGATAATAAGAGTAAACCGATAAAAAAAGATACTATTGGTATTAACTGTCTGATAGCAGGGAATTTTTTATGCTTGCATATAAAAATACCTCTTCCGACACCGTAATTAAAACAAAGTTTCATAAAACTTCTCAGGCTCTCTCTTGGTAAATGATGTACAACAATATCTGGGTCCATATATACCTTACCTCCAGACTGAATGAGCCTGTAATTCAGATCAGAATCTTCTGAAATATCTGGGTGGATATTGTCAAACTTTATATGATTATCTTTTAAAAAAGATCTCTTAAAAGCTCCTAAATATAAAGAATCAACAAATCCCTTGAAATTAGAATTTCTAAAATTTGACCCACCAAAACAAAAAGGATGACTCATCAAGTTTGCAATAACTTTTTGATTCTCTGTTTCAAATATAGGAGATATTACACCCCCTATATTTTCGGCATCTATGTTTAGCGAGAGATTGTATATATTTTTTAGATAGTCTTTTTCAATTCTTGACCTGGCATCTAACCTTACGATGATATTACCGGATGCATTATCTATTAATTTATTTAATGAATCTGTTCTAGACAAACCTTGGTCATTGTAAAAAGTTAATAATTGAGACTTACTTCCCAATGCTTTTTTTGCCTTTTCATAAGAAAAGTTTGATGCATCTAGGAGCAGTATTTCAATTTTGAGACCTGTTATATCTAAAAAGCTTAGGTTTTTAAGAAGATTTTTAAGATGATGCTCTTCTTGAAATGTCGTGATTACAACACTGATATCCATAACTATAAAAAATTATAAATTCTAAAGTTTATATCCAGCATTCAAAGCATCATTATAAAACATTTTAACTGTATCTAATGAATATTCATCTAAATCTTTATTAAGATCTTTCATGCTAGATATTAGACTTGGAGATAAAGTAATAATGTGAGTGCCAGTCCTTTCGGCCTGAATTATGTTAAAAACTTCTCTTGAACTAGCCCATAATATTTCAAACTCTTCTTCGTCTTTTGTAAGATTTACCGCATATTCCATTATTGGCTCTGGATCTATTCCTGTGTTTGCGATCCTTCCAGCAAAGATAGATATAATCGAAGGAACGCCCTTTTTCAAAGAATTGTATACATTGTCTACATGTTCTTTAGTGAAGAGGGCTGTAATATTAAGTTTTACATTTTCGTGTGACAGTCTATGAATAAGGTCATAGGTATATTCTTGCTTGGTATTAGAAACAGGTATTTTTATGAAAACATTATCCCCTAGAGCTTTAAGACTCATGGCTTGATCATACATCTCGTCAATATCATCAGAAAAAACTTCAAAGGAAATTGATTTTTCTTTTATTTTTGATAAAACTTCTTTGGCAAACCCTAAATAGTCTTTGATGCCAGCCTTAGCCATCAATGTTGGATTTGTTGTAAATCCATCAACCAAATTTTGAGAATCAGCACTCACCATATCATCAACATTAGCACCATCAGAATATATCTTTACTTTTAAATCGTTCATTTTGTAGACTCCCATTTTGTTTCATTTACGCATACTTTAGGGTGAGATATCAATAAATGCCAAATAACAGCTTGCCATCCTTCTGTATGAGGGGTTACTAAAGAATCGTCAACAGTAGGAATTACTAATGTGAGATCACTAGACTTTTTAGCATATCCACCATCCCTTCCCACTACTCCCATGACAGTGGACCCTAACTCATTAGCTAGGCTGATGCAGTTCACAAGATTAACACTAATATTTTTTTCTTTACTACCTCCCCCAACTGAAAAAACAAATATTGAATCGTTAGAATTAAAATTTGAAACCTTTAACCAATTTGAATAGGCTGTGTCCCAACCATCGTCATTTACTCTTGCTGTCAATTCAGACACATTATCACTTGGTGTATAACATTCAATATTGCCAAGTTTTCTAAAGTCACAAACAGCGTGACTTGAATGACCGGCTCCACCGCCTGACCCAATAAAAAATAGTCTTCCTTTTCTTTCTCTAAGAGCAGCTAATTCATCAGCCATATTCTCAATTACATCTGAACTAACAGATTCACAAATCTGATTTGTTTGATTGAGAAAGTCTTGAGTAAAATTATTCATGATATTAAATTAAATCCATTAAATTATTGAAGTTGTGGGTATGTTTGTAAGACTTATTATAAGTTGTATTCATATAATATGCATCAATTTTAGCTGATTTAGCAGACAGAATATCTTTTTTTGAGTCGCCAATCATAACGCACTCTTCTTTCTTTAGTTCATGCTTATCGATTATTAAATTTATCATGCCAGGCTTTGGTTTTCTACAATTACAGCCCTCAGAATCATCATGAGAACAATATAAAATTTCAGAGAAGTCTAGATATTTTTCAATTACTTTGTGCATTTCATGTAAATCATCTAACTTAAGAAGTTTTCTAGCAATATCAGGTTGATTGGTACATATAAAGAAATTATGTGCTTTTTTATTAACATTATTAGCAAAATTGATAAAATCTTCTCTTAATTTAAATTCCTTAAGTGATCTTGGTGATGAAATCACCCTTTCTCTTAATACAATATTATTAATGATTCCATCTCTATCAAGAAATATATTTTTGTATTTTTTAATAATCATTTTTTAAAAGATAGTTCTCAGCCTCTAAAAGACTTGCTGGAGTTCCAATTTCATAGAATCTTTTTTTAGCCTCATAATATGCTAAAGAGCCATTTTTAGAGAAATCTTCTTGAGCTTCACTCAAGTCAAAAGAATCTTTAAAATCTATAAAATCGTCTTTAGAAAAAATACTTAGGCCATAATCTATATATTTAGAATCAACATGTGGATTTTGTTTTTTGTAAATAATCTTTCCTTTATGAAGATAAACATTACTTGCATCAAATTGCATATTATTTTGATAAATAACCATTAAAGGGTTATGTTTGCGTAATTTTTTATACTGCTTGTAGATATCTTTATATGAGGTATCTAATAGTGTATCTCCGTAAGTTACAAAAGCAGGGCCATCAACTAAATCTAAAGCCTTCTTAACTGCTCCACCTGTTCCCAATGGATTGTCTCCATCAGCACTTATTAAAATCTCAATTTCAATATCTAAATCATTCACAAACTTATCAACTTGGGTGCTCAAATATCCTGTGCAAAGAATAATTTTCTTAACTCCTGCTTCTTGAAGGAGTTTTAATTGATAATATAAAAAGGGTTTTTTATTTAATAAAACAAGGCATTTTGGTGTTTCTTTGACTATATCTCCTAAGCGTGAACCTATACCACCGCAAAGAATTATACATGGAGGGATACTCATTATGAGCCTACTATCTTGGTTCCTTCAAAATCAAACTTAAATCTTACCTCTTCAAGGCCCATAGCTTTCATTTTATTTCTTAATTTATCTCTATCATTTGCAAGAAACATTAAAAAACCTCCTCCGCCAGCTCCTACCACCTTACCTCCAATCGCACCGTTGTTGATTGCTTCTTCATACCAGTGATCTATTTGTGGATTTGACATTCCCTTTGATCTTTTTTTCTTATTTTCCCAATGCTCATGCATCAATAAACCAAATTCCTCTAAATTTCCTGTTTCCAAAGCATCTTTACTTCTGTAACCTAAATCCTTTACATAATGAAGATTTGCAAGCATGTCTTTATCCTCAGTTTCTGACTTCTCCTTTTGATCTCTTAATATACTACTTGCACTCCTTGAAAAACCTGTAAAGAATAAAAGAAGGTTTTCTTCAAGGCCTAGTAAAGTGTCCATGTCAATATCTAAGGGTTTGCATTCAACAGTATTATCTTTATTGAATGAGAGTTGAGATATTCCTCCATACGCAGCTATGTATTGATCTTGCTTGCCAATTGGTTCTTTCAATTTTTCAATCTCTATCATACAAGCAAGATTGGCTAATTCCTCTTGATGAATATGTTTTTTTCTATGCGTATAGAGTGCCTTTAATAGGCCTGTGGTGAAGCTTCCTGATGATCCAAGGCCTGTTCCGGCAGGAATATCTGCAAGAGTAGTGATTTCTATTTGAGGAGTCTTAAGATTTTGAAGCCTCAAGGCCTCTCTTATAATTTGATGTTCAACTTCATCAACCTCTTTAACGTTTTCTAATTGTGAATATTTAAGATATATGCCCTCTTGAAAAGGCCTCATGATACTTACATAGATGTACTTATCTATAGCAGCAGAAATGCAAAAACCTCCATGATCTAGGTAATATGATGATAAATCTGTTCCGCCTCCACCAAGACTTATTCTAAGAGGGCTTCTTGCTGTAATCATATCCTGACTCCTTATATACTTTATCTATTATTTTTAAAACTTCATTCGCATCACTTAAACTTGGATTCGGCATTCTGTCATACTCGATATCTTTATAGAATTCTTCCATCTCATTTTTCCATGAGATATCACTACCAGGAAAATCCCATTTGTAAGATAAAGGTGGGCCCATCTCTTTTAACATCTTGTAATGAATAATTGTTTCTTTGCCGTAACTGCCCCCAAGCCCATTAATATCAAGTTTGCCATTCTTGCCATAAATCTCCATTGAAAACATATTCTTCCATTCTGTGCATGAGGCATGCAGAAAAGCTACTTGATTTTCTTTGTTGCGTAAAATCATAAACCCATTATCTTCAACTTCCATATCCCAAAAAAAAGTATGTGCTAGTCCTTGAATATTATTAAAATTTCCAAGAAACATTCTAGATAGGTCTATTAAATGAGATCCTTGATCTATTATTTCTCCGCCACCAGATATTTGAGGATCTGCTCTCCATTCTTTATCATATCCCACTCTTCCGCCATGACCATATCTAGCTCTTAAAAACATTAATTCTCCAAGCTCACCTGAGTCTATAATCTCTTTAGCTTTAAGAATAGCTGGATGATATCTATGATTGAAGCCAACTCTAACTTTTACATCAGCCTTATTCAATTCTGGTAAAACTTCTTCAATCTCCTCAAATGATCTACCTGCAGGCTTTTCTACAAGAACATGCTTACCAAATTTTATGGCTGATTTAGTTATAGATGACAAGCTATCATGCAAAGTAGATACAATTACTATATCTACTTCGCTCATTTTTAGAATTTCTAGCCAAGAGTCAGTTGCAACAGCATCATAATCTCTGGCCAATTGTTCTGCTTTTTTGAGATCAATATCGGCGCATGCAACTAAATATCCATTGTCTCCAAGAGAATTAGCTCTTTTTTTTCCAATAAGTCCGCATCCTATTATACCTATACCAAACAATTTATTTATCTCCCCAATCAAAGCCACGATCTCTTCCAGCTATCCTTCTTAGGGTATAAACATCAGTGCTTGAAAGATCTTGTAAATGTTCTGGCCAATCTAAGTATTTGTCCCATATTGCACTAATGAGTTTTCCTGAGATGCCATTACTTAAAGGAGATGCTAAAAAGGAAGCTAATTTTGCACCGTGTTCTAATGATGCGCCTCCTTCTTCTTTTTGATTGATTGATTTCTCATAAAATTCTTTTCCAACCTTTTCAGGCCCAGCTTCCAAGATTTCTTCAAGCATTCCTGTATTTAAGGGTCCGGGTGCTAGGCAGTTTGCATATATATTCGTATCCTTTAATTCCATAGAAATAGTCTCAATGAATCTTACGATGCCTGCTTTTGAAACTGCATATGAACTCAGGTTAGGTAAAGGATTTGTGGCTCCACCTCCAGATAATTGAATAATCTTTCCATAATTATTTTTTTTAAAATGTTTTATGCTTTCTTGATACATCAACACTGATCCAAATAAATTAATTTCTATAGCTTTTTTCCATGAAGACCAATCATTATCTTCAAACAAGCCCATGGGGCCATATATACCAGCATTATTGACAAGAATTTCATATGATCCAAAAATTTTAATTGTAGTCTTTACTAGATCTTTAACTTGGCTCTCCTTAGAAACATCACAGACCATGAAGATTGCTTCATTTTTTTGGTTTGCTAACTTATTTAAGTTTTCACAGGCTTTTTTTAAAGATTTAGTATCTCTTCCGCAAATCATAATGTTTGCTCCAAGTTTTATAAATTCTTTTGCAATCTCAAGACCCAGACCTTTTCCTCCGCCTGTTATAATTGCAGTATTGTTATTTAATTCCATGTTCATAACTTGCCTACTCCGGTATAAGTCGATCCAACAGAAAAATAGTTTATACCATCTTGCATGCACTGGTGATGTATAAATCTATTTGGATCAAGGACTAATAAATTCTTTTCTTTTGTGGTAATTATATTAAGTTCTTTTAGAACTTTCCATTCAGTCCCGATTACAAGAACATCACAATCGGCCATAGCTGCACTAGGATCATTAAATAGATTAATTCTTTTTTCTAATTTTGCAGGAAGAGCTATAATTGCTGGGTCATATGCATTGATTAAGGCGCCTTGATCATACAACCAATCACACAACTCTATTGATAATGATCTTCTTAAAGTATCTGTATCAGCTTTATAGGTAAGGCCCCAAACACAAACCTTTAAATCTTTAATAATGCTAAAGTTTTCAGAAATTTTTCTTCTAATCCAATGTTTATGCTCATCATTACTAATTTTTATAGAGCTTAATAAGGGAGTGGAAATAAGACCATTACTTTGAGAATTTAAAAATTGAATGTCTCTAGCTAGAGTTCCACCAGCAAATGCTGATCCAGGAGAAAGATATGCCTTAGGACCAATTCTTGATTCTGTTTTAAGACCTCTTTCAACCTCTTTTGCATCAGCTCCAACTAACTCACAAATAGATGCAATTTCATTAGCAAAAGTTACAGAGGTAGCTAGAAAACTATTTATTGCATGCTTTGTCATTTCAGCAGACTCAACTGACATAATCTCAAGATTATTAGTTGTTTCCTCAAATAATTCATATACTTTTTTTAGATCTTTTTTGTCTCTAATTCCCATGATCACCCTATCAGGATCTGAAAAATATTTAATTGAACTTCCCAGTCTCAAGTTTTCTGGGGAGCAAGCAAAAGTAATATTTTTATTACTTAAATGACTATCAACATATTTTTCTAATTTTCTAATTGAGCCTACGGGCAGTTGTGATGAAATTAAAACAAGTGTTTCATTTGAAATAAAATCAAGAGCTTGTTTTATATTCTCAATAACAAAATCAATATTTGCATTATCTTCGTTATCAACAGGCGTATCATAAGTTACCCATAGAATGTCTACGTTTGAAACAAAATTTATACTTGAGTGAAATGAGAGCTGACTACTTTTCAGCTTTTTTTCTATCAGTTGATTTAGATTTGGTTCAAAAATTGGTGCTTTAGAATTATTGAGTTTTTCTATCTTTAATTTATCTGTATCAATAGCAAAAACCTTATTTTTAGGACTTGCAATGCAAGCGCTTACAACGCTACCTAAATGCCATATACCTAAAACTGCGATTTTCATTTATTCTCTTTCTTCAAAAACCCATTCGTTTTCTTTTAAAAATGTAACTGTTTTGATAATTCCTTCTTCGATTGTTAATGATGGCTTCCATCCCAATGATTTAACCTTCGAGTTATCTAAGTGGATAAATGGGTTATCTCCGACCCATCCTCTTTTGCCTCCAGAATATTTTAATTCTGGTTGAAGTTCTAAATTTTTACAAATCCAACCAATAGAATTATTTACTTGGCAATATTCATCATGACCTAAGTTAAAGATATTGATTTTTTCTTCTGATTTCTTAATACATAACATCATCGCATCAATACAATCATTGATATATAGATATGATTTTCTTTGCTCCCCATCTCCTAGAACATCTAAAATATTAGGGTTTTGTGATAATTTATTATAAAAATCAAATACATGCCCATGCGTATATCGCTCGCCCAATATTGATACAAATCTAAAAATCCAGCTTTGGAAATTATAACCCTCACTATAAGCACTTATCATTCCCTCGCAAGCTAATTTAGAAGCTCCATAGAGAGAAGTTTGTATTGGAAAAGGAGCATCTTCCGGGGTCGGTATTACTGAAGATTCTCCATAAATTGAACCTGTAGATGAAAATGCAATCTTTTTACAGTTGTTTAATTTCATTGCCTCAAGCAAGTTAAATGTAGCAATTGTATTTTGTTCCAGATCTCTATATGGGTGGTCTAATCCAAATCTAACATCAGCATTTGCAGCTAAATGGAAAACAAAATCAATGCCTTTTAATGAATCATTGAGTTTATCTTTATCAAGTAAGTCAGCTTCTAGAAAATTAAAGCTATCATGCAAAAGTGCTTTATCTAAAAACCTTATTTGTCCTGTAGATAAGTTGTCATAACCAGTTACTTCATAGCCATCTACTAACAATCGATCAACTAAATTGCTGCCTATAAAGCCAGCTGCTCCTGTTACCATTATTTTCATTTATTTATACCTTTTATTTTGATAATGTTTGTCTATAAATTTCAGCATCCCAATTAAGCAGATCTGAAATATCTTTATCAGATAAGCATCTTTGATTGGATGTATCTTCAATGTTTGTTATTACATTAAAATAGCAAATTAACTGCTCAAACTGAGATTTTGTTACGTCAGTTCGTTGTAATACTCCATGATTTTTAACAAAAATAAAGGGCGCATCTATAGAGCTTTTATCAGTTATGCTATTTAGATCTTCAAACTCGTACACTATAGCCTTTGCTCCTAAAAAAACAACATGATCTGGAAATAATGCCCATGATGTTGTTAATTTATTCATATATTTGCTATTGATTGCAAGTTCGTTAATACGGTAATCCTGGCAAGGGACATAGCCATGGACTTTGTCCTTAAGAGAGCATGCTGATGCTACTGGATTGGATATTTTATTATTAAAATTATTTCTACCAAATAAATTGTCAAGATAATCTAATAAATACTTAATTCTGCTAAGATCATCTCCTCCAATAATTACACCATGATTTTCTAAAAAAATTACATCTACATCGTCTTGTTTGTCTATTAATTTAGATACGCCTTCTGCTAAATGACTTCCTGGCTTAAAGTACTCAACATAACCCCAGCTAATAGTATTATCCATTTTTTCTTTAATAATTTCATAAGAATTCTTTTGTACTAGATGAATTAAGGATGAAATAGAGTGCACATGCACAGTGAATTTATGTCTCATTAAAGCATGAAATGCCGTTTCTATTGATGGCTTGAGATTAGATCCATTGATTGCATTTACTTTAATATCGAAGAGATCTTTGGATAGCGCATCTTGCATTATTTTTAGATTGATAGGGATAAATATTTCTTTCTTCTCTGCCTCACCAATAGATGTGCCTGATGCTTTTATCCACATTATGTCGCCATCTTTCAATGAAACATTACCACCAGCAGCTTGAACTAGATATGGGTCTTTACCAATATAAGTACAGAACTTATTAAGATTTTTTAAATGATCAGTTTCCATCATTTTGTTTTAGTTTTTTAATAAGCATTCTTAAGTCTAAAAAATTCTCAAAATATGCATCTGGTTGATTAGTGCCTGATGCTTTTTCAACTCCGGGATGTATTTTTTGAAGAGTTATAGCGCCTATTGCATCTTTTGCACCTTTAATGTCGTTAATTGGATTATCGCCAATCATCCATATATTTTTTCCATTTGGTCTCATTTTGTCAATTGCAATATTGAATTGTGCTTCATGCGGTTTATCATATCCAGCCTCTTCACTTGTAACTATATAATCAAAACTATTTTCTAAGCCAAAAAAAACAAGCTTTCTGAATTGAATTTGTGCTGTTAAATCAGTTACCACAGATGCTGGGATTCCTAGGATACGAATATCATCTAGCAACTCTTTCACATCATTAAATAAAATAGCATTTGATAAAAATGTTCTCCAGTAAGTTTGCTCTAGATCTAGTGATAAAAGTACTTGTGAGCCTAGTCCTAGCATTTCTAGCATTTTTTGAACATATAATAATCTACTATGAGATGAACCTTGAGTGCCTAATCTCAACTTTACTTCCTTTCTTGATTTTTCAAATGATTTATTAAACTCTTCTTCAGAGATAGAGAATTTTTTTACTACTTTATTTCTAACAGCATCCATTGCAAGCTTATGCGGTTGGTCATAAGAGTAAAGAGTGTTATCTGTATCAAATAAAAAGGCATCTGGTAATTCTAAAAAGTTAGGTTGATTTATTATCTTCATTTTGAGGTGCTCTTTGTAATTAATTGGCTAATTTGAGAGAAGATGACTATTTGCATTAATCCAAGCATTCCTCCCTCCCATTTTGGATTTTCATCAAGGTATTCTAATGTTATTGGGGATAAAATCAAAGCAGCTTGTTGTATATCCTCAGCTGAGCACTCTCCTTGAATTTGCATAGAAACTTCAGATCCATCGTTATTTGAGGTAAGGTCAACATGCAATCCTAACACCCCAATAAGTACTCTTTGAAGTGATAGCTCATTATAAGAATTTCTTATTATTAGAGAAAGTTTTAGTCTTAAAGATTCAATATCATTATCTATAACCAACATATCTTTATTAAGCGGTTCTAGTGACATAATCAAGTCAGCATGATCTCTTTGAGGCCTAATAAAGTTTTGTGAATCTTTCTCTCTTGCCTCTAGCGAGGAAATAACTTTTTCAAGTGAATGTCCTCTCTGGGTAACATCTCTTTTAATTTTAAAGAACCTTCGTAATTGCTCATCTATGTCTAGGTATACCTTTAAATCACAAGCCTCTCTAATTAAAGGAAGTGAAAAAGTATGAAGTCCGCTCACCATAATAAACCTATTACTTTTTACCTTAAAATGCTTGGTCATTTTTCCAGTTTTATGATCATAGTGACGTTGATTGATAGATTTGCCATCTCTTAAAGAAAATAAGTCATTACTGAAGGCCTGTAAATCATTTGCCATGGGATTGATATGCGTCATAACCTTCCACATAGGCTTATGCCTATCCCATCTATGATAATCATCTCCTGATAACTTTACAGAAGAGTGGCTGCCAAACAAGCCTTCAATTGCATCAGACAATGTATCTTTGCCAGAACCAGAATCTCCTGCTATGCCTAGCACTAAAGGCTTCTTGTTAAAACGAAAAAAGTTACTCTGAACTATCTCATCTCTCCACATTCTGTAGGCAATTAAAAAGCCAATAGCAAACATTGATGTATTGGAGAGCATAAGGATAAAATTTAAAAAATAATTATCTTGCGATGTAATAAAAATATCAGATATTTTTAATTCATAAATCAAGTCTATTGGCATTTCAAACAGGATATTAAAGAGGTACAAAATTGAAAATAATAGTATTAACAAAATAGCAACTAAATCTCCCCTAGCCTGATAAATAACAAGAAAGGGGATTGCCCATATCAACCAACCAGGTGATGACGGTGTTAATAACACAAGTGACATGAAACTAACTGCGATTAAAATTGTGAACAATTCGAAGTTTAATGGTTTAATTCTCCATCCCAAATAAAGCAAGCATAAGTAAAATAATGGAACAATAAAAATTGTATTCGTATTGCCTAACTTTAAAGCAAAATCAAATACCTTTCCCATCTCTTGATTGCCAAATAACATCAACATAGCACTTTCAGATAGAAGAAATGGAACCCACAATAAAGTAAAAAATATAAATAATCCCACTAAGAAATTTTTAATGTGATGGCTTCTTGATTTATTATTTAAAATATAAATTAGAAAAAATGGCAACGCTACAACCATGCTCAACTTTGCAGAAATTGAAAACAATAAGAAAGCACTACTTGCAAAAACCTTATTATTTTTAAACAGAAGAATAGCGATAGTTAACATCAATACTGGTATTAAATCATTTAAACCAAGGCCATAGGTTGCAATAATAATGACGGGCGAAAGCCAGTAAGTTAATAAAGTTATTTTAACGTTATTAATTAATTTCAATAATATGCAAAGCATGAATACATCGGCAAGCAATAATACAAAAACATAACCAAATGCAGCTTTTAAATTAAATACTTCGCATAGAAAAATAAAAGGTGCAAAAACTAACCACATAGAGTACCCATAAGGAAAAGCTTCTGGATTTCCGTTGCTTTCGATCCAGTGACTCCATGGATCAAAAGAAAAATTACTAATAGAATTTTCTAGAAATGGGCTATACCACTCATTTATGATATTTGGCGAGCTGAATACAATAAAAGCTATTCTTAAAAAAAGTCCTATAAAAAAGATTGGATTTAAAAATACTTTTCTATATTCAATCATATTAATTTATTCCAAAGCTCAACCTTTTTCGAACAAACTGCATCAATCTCAATATCATTTTTTTTAAGATACTCTACTATATGTGCTACCTCGGAATCTGAATTTCTTCCTTGCAATTCAGGGGAGACGATACAGATCTTGAATCCAGATGACTTTAGTTCCATAAAAATATCTTTTGTTAATGGGAATAGAGAAAAGCAATCTACCCAAACCCAATCCACCTTATTCGATAAAGAAAGAACTGTTTTTATTGATTCATATTCTGAAAAACGAACAGCGGTATTTTTATTACCTGCTGAAGACAATTTTATTAAGAATGGAAATGATTGATCTAAGAAGAAATAATTAGTAATTTTATGCTTAGAGATTAACTCAAGTATTCTCTCCTCTAGGCCCTCTTCTTTAACATTTAATATAAGGATATTGTGATTATAATATTCCAGCCATTCATCTAATATTTCTCCTGATTCGAATGCATCATGGTGAATTATCAATTTGTTATTAAAGCTTCTTATATCAATTTCTACGCCAAACTCTGTATTTGTTTCCTTTAGCTTGCTAATCGAATTTATTCTATGAGCTATTAATCTCATTTAGGTAAACTTTTTTTTAGTTTAAAACTGTATGAAATAGTTCTTTTTATAAATATTATTTTTGATTTAAGGCCTATATTCCAACTTGAAGTGCCAAAAGCTCTATCGCTAAAAAGAACCGGAAACCTATAAAGATCAAAATTCTTATTTTTTGCTAAATAATATGCATATAAGTCTAATGAAAAATCTTTTGGAGGATTGGACCATTCATCGAAAAAATTTTTAGAAAATATAGTTGGTTGAGCATTGATGTCCCACATATTTTTTTTAAGAGTATTGACTCAAAAAAACTCATGCATATTGTAAAAAAGGTGTCAGATACTGGTCTGCCATATCGCTTACCTTTAACAAAAACACCATCAGTAGAGTCTTTAAAGAACTCAAGAGCTTTTAAAGCATCAGCTGGATCAGTTTGGAGGTCGGCATGAGTCCAACCAATAAGCTCACCTTTAGCAACCTTTAGGCCAGCTAAGATACCACCACCATAGCCGACATTTTTATCTAGTTTAATGCTTCTACATGCAGAATAGTTGGGTATATTATCTTTTAGAACTTGATCTGTATCGTCGCTTGAGCCATTGTCTACAAGAATAACTTCTGCATCATGATGTGAAAATACAGAACACTTTTTAAGTAACAAGGGTATATTTTTTCCTTCGTTATAACATGGAATTACTAGTGAAAATTTCACAGTTAAATAGTCTCAGAAATAATAAAGACGGCTCCACCCATGCCATAAGTAAAAACTCTTCTTAATTTTATTTGATTTCTTTCCTTGAATTCGTCAAAAGCTTTTTTGACACCTTTTTTAGAACTACCCTTGTATGAATAATAATCATCTAGAATTATAAAAGTTCCTAATTGTAGAGTTTTATCACAAAAATCTAAGGCTTCTTTTGAGCTTGAGTAAGTATCACTATCAATAAAAATAATAGAAGATTTTTGAATCCCAAAGCTCTCAGGTCCAGCAGCAAGCGAATCACTAAAATACCCAGGAACAAGAGTAAATTGAGTATCTTTCGCAATTTTTTTCACCCTTCTTTCAACCTTGTCCTTGTCAGTTTCAAAGTTTTCATCTGTGTAGAAGGGATGCTTCTCATCATCATCTATCTCACCAAAACCACAAAAAGAATCAAATCCAAAAAATCTTTTTTCACCTACTAGTGGATTTAAATATCTTAACTTTTGATTACATCTTATTGAATGGCAAAAAGAGCTGCCTGTAAAAACACCAAATTCAAGATAGTCTCCACTAATATTTTCTATAGCAGAGAGGTAGTGAACTTTTTTTAAAGTGTAATATTTTTCAATATTGTGAATAACTGCAGGATTTACCCCCGCTATAAGCCTTGAGGCCCAACTTTGAAGAAACTCGAGCTTAGCTAAAAAACCAAATTTACTGTCCATTTTTTAATCCATCCTTAAATACATAAAATTTTTGCCCAAAAAAGTTATTTATAACGGCAAATAAAGCTCCAAATATCCAGCTTATTTTATAATCAAAATTATAATAATTAGTAGATACTAGAATTAAAGTACTCATCCCCAAGCCTCCAATAATATACACAATTATAAATGATAAAGCTCTGCGTGTGGTTGATTTAAATTCCTTTCCAAAAACCCACTTTCTGCCTAGTGAATATGATATGAATAAACCTATCAGATAGCCGAGAAATGATGATATGAATATATGAATACCCACCATATATAATAAATAATAAACTAAAAAATTTACTGTATTAGAGCCAATACCAGATATAAAATATCGAAATATTTCTGAATACATATGTTTTAAATATCCCCGTTATTGATAGATCCATCTAAGATATAGGAATCTGCCAGCGTTCTCTTTTTCTCATCAGGCACTCTTTTATCATCAAAAATACTATATGTATGTCCACTCCACTGATGAAAGCAGGATTGCCAGTAATTAAATGTGAGCATATCATTTGGAGTGCCCCAACAAAGATAGCTATCTACCTCAAATAAAGTACAGTTGAGACCCATTTTGATAGCATCTTCAATACATGAGTCCATATAGAACTCACCATTAATTCGACCATCCCTTTCAAAAAGACTGCTAGTTACTTTTTCAAAAATATCTATACTCTTAAAGGTAAAAATTCCTAAAACAATGGGATCGTTTGATGTATCTGAAAGAGCTTTCTTTACAGAAATTGAGTTAATTTTTTTATTTTTAGAATCTATCCACCCAAACATCTCTGGATTTCTAATTGCATTTGCATAACCCCTGATACCCCAGACAACAATATCAGTTTTGGGATCATTTATGATACTTCTATATGAATCATAGTCATAGATTGCTCCATTATCACAAGTCCCAATTATTAAAGGCTCTAGATTTTCTGTAAAATTTTCTTTTAATGCCTTTACTCCAATATCAGCCGTACAAGCCTGACCTTCAGTAATTTTATCTATTGATTTTACAACCCCGTCAGGGTAATTAATTTCTAGTTCTGTAATTAATTTTTCATAATCTGGCATATCAGACCTTACTACGAAAACATTTTTTTCTGATTTTGGAAGGTCATTTGAAGCTTGAATAACCATTGGCAGCCCTGAGACCTCTATCAAGGGTTTAATTTTTTTATAACCCTCCTTTGCAAATCTCTCTCCAAGACCGGCCATGGGAATTACTTTAGATCCAATAGGCATGTCATTCAACTCAATATTAATGATTTTTTTAAATGTTTTTGACCAATAGTTATACTCATGGACATCTTCAGGGGTTCCCCACTGCATAAAATGTTGAAGCGGATATACCATTACAGAGTTACTAGATTCTAATAAGCTTTTATAAGCTAAACTCACATAGTATTCGCCATTTAATGAAAGTTTTTTATCTATCATATTTTCAAATGATTCAAACATAATTTTTGCTGATGCAAAATAATATGTACCACTTGAGGCATATTCCTCCATTCTGTTATCTGTAAATGGTTGTTTTTCTTGTATATCACTAATAATGCCATTTTTTTCTTTTATGTAAGCATAATTAGTAGTTCCAAGTGAGTGAGGGTGAAAGCCTTTGTAGGATGGAATTGCACCATCACATCCAGACTCAATTACATAGTTTTTAAAATGATCCCAATCCCATAAACATGAGAAATCACAATAATTGACTATTGTAGGCTCATCTAAATCTATAATATCCTCTACTTGATTTACAGCATGAACTGGCCCAAGTTTGTGAGGAGCAATACCAATTACTCTTCCTGTCGGACAATATTTATTTAAAATATCCGCCATCCCATAATCTTTATTATGCAAATGATCTTCATTACATATAAATATAAAATTAGATTCACCAGGAAACAAATCTATTATGTGAGCTATTATTGGCTTGCCCTCGATCTCTATAAGAGGTTTTGGTACTTTATAGCCTACTCTTCTAAATCTTTCTCCATAGCCTGACATTGGAATTATAATTTGCATGATTTTTTAAATGTTTTATGTGTAATTAAATTCTAAAGTTATTCATAACTTCGTGTTTAAGTAATAATCTACGAATTCGTCTTGGTATTAAATTTTTAAAAATAATTGCAAAAGAGACTGGAATTGCTAAGAGAGGGCGAACTTTAAAAATTCCAATTAGCATATGAATTCTTCCAAGTGTGGTTTTTTGAGAGGAAAGCCCTCCAAGTTGATATGTAACACTGCCATTATTTTTAAACATATTTCGATTTAAACCCATTGGATATGCCTCTAGAGACATTTTATAATCAGCACCAATCCATAACGAAGTGTCATAATCATTATGATCAGATGGTAGTATCATTCCTTGATGATTATATTGAGTACCAAATAGTTTTATTTGGTCTTTACCGCATTTTTCTCCATTTTCATCAATAAAAACAACGGGTAGCAAACATGGTGAGTCAATATCTTTATATGGGTCGCCATTAAGAAAATCGCCAGCTGTTAGATAATGTACTAGCTTTGTACTAAGCATTTTCTTTCCCTTATTCATAGCATGGAAAATACCATCATCTTTTTCAGAAATTAAATCTATCTGAGGCAAATCAAGTTGATAATTTTTAATAAGATCTATACTTCCATCAGTAGAACCACCATCGATGATAATAATTTTTTTTGGCTTGCAAGAAACATCTAATAAGGACAGTAGAGTTCTATCTAACTCGTCTTTATTATTATATGTTACAGTTAAGGTAGTTAAATTCTCATTAATTGTATTCATATTCAATAGTTATTTGGCTTAATAAATATGTCTACTTTAACATGTCTTGAGTTCCCATTTATACTAATTTTTTTTGTGCATTCTTTAACTGAATTAATAGTTTTTTGGTCTGTTAGCCATTTATTACTTGAGTATCTTGATAATAAACTAACTTTTTTACTAGAAGAAAGATCAGACTTATACAGCAAGGCCACTCTTTCAACATCATTAGAAATATGATCATTGTCGAATGAGCCACATGAGTATATAAAAGAGGTATTTTTGTTATCTAAAATTGGCTCAAAGTAACAAGATTCTAGTATTATTTTATCAATACCCTCATCGACAAGACATTGATTGGTGGTGGACGAGATTATTTTCACTTCTAAATTATCTATTCTTAGAATAAAAGTAAAAATTGAGACTACTAATAATACAATTGAAAAATATTCTAGATAGCTGCTATTAAAATAATTTGATAATAAAATTACAGAAATAACCAATATTGATGTCACAGGAAGAAAAATTATTAGGCTGTGCCTTGTTGGGCTCATGGGTAAAATATTAAATAAATACAAAGTCATTTGAATGAAAATAATTAAGACGCTGATCTTAAAAATTTTATCAATTTTATTATCTTTCTTAAGAAGCCTTGATAAAAATATTAGGAGCATTAGTAAAAATGCTAAGGAGATTAGGCTTAAATAAAAATTAATGTTAGAAAATTGTTCAAGTCTAAAATATTCATTAAACCCTGTGGTGGAAAAAAAGTATGTACCTATATCCCATAATCTTGATGTAAAAAATTGAATGGATGAAATAACTGATAGAAAGTCATTGCCATAAGGAATTAAATAGTTATTAGCTTTTGGGAAATTGAGCTCAGGATCAATATCAGTTCCAATTAAACTAAGCCTGACTGAAATAAATACTACTGAAATGCAAACAAAAAATGCTGGAAGAAACCAGCTCTTATATAAATTTAGATAAAAGAAATCTTTTTTATTCTTATATATGTCTATTAGTCCTAAGCAAAAGAGAACTGGGATATATTGATAATTAAATAGGACTAGGGTGGCTCTAGAAATAGATAGGACTCCAAAATAATTACTATTCCAATTAGCTTTATTTAACTCTATATATATTAGAAGACCGAAGCAAAAAATATGATATGAGTATGAAGTAAATGTGCCTAACCAATAAATAAAAGGATTTGAAAATAAAATAAATGAGACTGCTAAAAGCAAAAAATTTCTTCTTACAATGGTATTTTTTATACTAGTTACCAAGAATTTGATTCCAGCACATGCAAGTATTGCATGAATTGTAATTAATATTAATTTAACCAGACTCCATGAAAAAATATCAAAACGTATTATTGAATAAATAGGCGATAGTCCAAGTGCATACGTCCACCTTATAGGTACTATAAAGATAGATATAATTGGGAGTAAATAATCTGATATAAATAGCTTACTAAAGCCAATGCTTTCTAAAATTAAGACATATTCATCAATAAATCTCTTATCATCTAATTCTAGATGAGATACAACTGCTCCATATTCATCATAACCCCATCCAAGAAAACTATTTCCAGAAAAAACTATGATAATAAAAAAAATTCCGATCACATAGCTTTCAAGATTAAGCTTAATATGGTTTATCATTTCTAAGGTTTTCGATCAAAAATATCTAGAAATGAACCATATGAATTATTTGTAATAGTTATATTATTCTTCTTACATAGTTCACTTATTTTATGATAAATACTCCACATTCTATCAGCAATTTTTATTTGCTCATGGTAGGAAAGTTCTCCCCAGTTATCAGTAGAGTCTTTCTTAGACGAATAAAAATGGCTCATAAACTTGGGGTTAGCAAGCCAATCATGATCAAAGCCATAAAGTGATATATTTTTAAATCCCATATGCATTGCAACCATAATAGCCATCGAGGCGGTTGTATTGTAAGAAAGGGTCATTTTTGATAAATTTATTTTATTTTTACGAAAAATATTTGGCTCATAACCAGGGCAAATATAATGGGTGATATTAGCATTATTTGCTTTTTTTATTCCATGAAGGCTGATATCAAACCAGTAAGATTCAGAGCTGGTATTTTTTAATATGTTATTTATATTAACAATATTACATGCCGGACTATCTAATGGCTCTGCGTAACACAAAGCAACAATTTCAAAAGTGTCCTTATATTTAGATCTAAAAAAATCATTCATGACAATTACCTTCTTTCCAGCAAGGCTGGCTTGAATCTCATCAGTAAGAGACGGACCGTTTGCAAGAATACAAACTGAATCATTCTTGTATGAATTATGAAAGATTTTATTTCTTTTTAATACGCCAAGCTTGCCTATAGTAGTAATTCGTTTTCTAAGAACTCTGATTACATCAATAAAAAACTCGGAGATAAAATATTTAATATATTTATATGACATATATAGGGATCCCTAATGAAGAATCCTTGATATAAAAAGATTCTAGAATTGATTTATTAAAATCTACAACATCGTATAAAAAGAATTCTTCATTAAAAATTTTACATGTTGAAATTTTTTTCTTAGTATTTGTCAAGTGATGCGAGTTTGAATTGCTGTCAGTGGTCATCTTATATCTTATATAAGTATATATTTTTTTCCAATATAACATTTATGATAAAGATTTTTCTAAATTTTTATCAATTTTTACTGTGCCCACACCAATACAAAATAAAGTAATAGGCAATAATGGATTTAGTGGAAGAAAAAAGAGAGTTTGGAGCCACGCCAAAAGGAGAATAATATTAAACAAAGTATTAGTTATAACTTTAAAGCTCAACCCATCAATCATGTTTGCAGCAAATAAGATTAAGCCCAATATGCCTAATTCATAAAGTACCTCTAATCCAAATGCTTCAATTGTTCTATAGGTATCCGTTTCTTCAAACATCATTTGCATTGATGAGGTCAGGCCCTCTCCGAAAATAAAGCCATAAACTGACATTGAGCTATATGTTAGTTTGAAGAGTTTGAATCTGTCACTGCCCGAACCGCCATCATCGCCATAAAATCTATCTACAATATTTTGAATAAAATCTCCGATAAACGTCCAATATGAGACCATAAAATATATAAAAAGCGTGAATAATATAGAGAATAATAATTTTGAATTAGCTCTCACTGCAGAAGATATCATTATTGTCACTGCAATTAATATAACTATTCTTGAGCCTGAGATACCTGCGAGAATTAGATTTAGTAACAATGCAACTATAACTAATCCAGAAATTGGCATTAACCTTTGACCAGCATAGCAAAGCATTGAAGATAAAAGAGGAACCTCGATTGCATTGCCTATGCTAAATCTTGAAATACCATACTTTTCAGCGTCCCTTGCTGGGTCAAAAATAGCATAAACATCTATAAGATTAACATAGCCTAAAAATACCAAGAGAAACAAACTAAATATAACTATATTTAGTATCAAGCTACCATAAATTAAACTTCTTCCTAATCTAACTGGATTTGATATGTCTGGTGAAATAAATCCTAATCTGTACATCGGAACTATGCTGACTAAAAAAATAAAATTCATTAAAAATTTATCATTACTATAAACAAACTCTCCAAAACCAAATATCAAAATATAAATAGATAAAATATATATTAGGAATGGATTTCCATGTCTAAAGATTACAAGGTATGCAGCAAAAGGCAGGACGATTGCTCTAAAAATTAGAAGTAAAGGCTGAAATATATCATTAAAAGATGCATGAAATATCGTAATAGTAGGGACAATCAGGCATAGAGTATAAAAAAGAGAATTATCTAGAACTAATTTTTGCTGCATACACTTTAGACTTTAGTTGTTTTTAAAAAATTTATCCATGGCATCGGGTGAACTTTATTACTATAAAACCATATCGTAATAAATCTAAACAACATTGCTGAAACGGAAGCTATTGCTACCCCTTTTATTCCATATGAGCCGATTAATACAATTATAAGAACAATATTTAAAATTGCTGATGACAGAGTGATAGCGCTAAGAAGTTTTGTTCTTTTTTCATACAAAAGATAACCAACATGCATTAAATAAAAACCAGTTAATATCTGTGAGAAAATTAAAAATGGTATGAGCTCTCCCGCATAGTAATATTCTGGATTACCTGCCAGCATCCTTACTATCTGGGGTGAAAAAGCCAAGGAAACAAAACCAAATAAAATAAATACCACTATATAACCATAAGTAAAAAATACTATTCCTGAGTTTACGACAATGTCTTTCTTTTTAAGTTCAGCATATAACCATGGTGTAAAAGCATTATGAAAAGAGTTAAAAAATATACTTAGTACAGCTGCTATTTGCATCGCTAGAATATATATTCCAAGATCTTTAAAATCTAGAAAAACTCCTATCAAATACCTATCTGCCATAGCAAGAATAATTAATGCAACGGAATGAGGTAAAAGTGGAATACCAAAATTAAGCGCCTCTCTTATATAATCAGGCCTATAGGACAATTTCATCCATTTAAATCTTCTCAAGATGAACAAAGAAATGAAAAACATCATTATATAACTTATAAAAATACCAAACATTCGCCCTTCTGCACCATATTTATAACTTACTACCAATAATATACTTATAGATAAATTGCTAACTCCATAAAGTAATTGTAATACTCCAAATAAAATAGGCTTTTTTCTTACTTGAGCCTGACCAGAAGCAAGCTGAAGAGTCATCATGCATCCTCCAGCGATTACAGCTGCAACAACCCATATTAAATCAAGACCAATAAAAAACGAGGTTATCCCAGTTAGAAGAAGTGCAATAATCATCATAAAAAAAAGAGTTGCGCCAAGAATTAAAAAGCATGATCCAACAAATTGTGCAATTTCTTCTGGTTTAATATTTTCATCAAAGTATTTTCTAGTTGCTGCACCTTCAGCACCCAAAGCGCTTAGAGATGAGAAAGCAGTCATTAGCATTATATAAAACCCAACTATCCCATATTCAGATGGCGTTAGGTACCTGGTTAAAACAGGTATTAGTATCAAGGGAACTAAGGCGTTAATAAAACCAAAAATAACATATATGCTGGAACTTTTTGTTAAGGATTTAAGCTCTTTATACATTTTATTAATACGCTTATATTTTGAATTTGCACATTATATAACCCTAGGTTGATAATAAGTGCTATTTATTCAAATGATATGCATGTTTTATAAAGGATATCGGCTTGCTTGTGAGCATCATCCAAATCCCAATAGTTTGTTTTAAAACACATCAATCTTTGTTGAATATCTTCAGCAATTGGGCATATTCCATGTCCATAATCTATATTTTTTGAAATATATTTTTCTCTTCCGAGAAAGTTTCTTTCTATAAAAAATGGCTCTAAATAACCTAATTTCCATGCCCCATAAAACCCATCGCCTCCATTTTGGATAAATCTGGTTCTAAAGTCTTTCCAATTTTTTTTATCATTAATTTTAACAACCCAAGTCCAATAGCTATGCTCAAATTCGTCACCAACGAACTGAGGCTCTATGAGTTGAGGAAAATCTTTTGCAACATTGTTAAATATATCGCCTACTTTTTTTCGAATATTAACTAATTCATCTATTCTTAAAGTCTGAGCATATGCAACTGCCGAGCATAATTCAGGCATCCTATAATTCCATCCTAGACTAATATGGCGAGAATAGTCTGGAGATTGGATATCATCTTTAGTTATTTTAGATTTCTTAGTTGATAAGCCGGCATAACCTAATGACTGAACTCTTCTTAGATTCAATGCAAAATCCTCATCATCAGTAATCACCATCCCTCCCTCGCCAGAGGTTAGATGTTTTGAACTTTGAAAGCTATAACTCGAAGCATCTCCGTAGTGGCCAACAATCTTATTTTTGTAATACCCTAGAAAGCATTCGGCATTATCTTCTAGGACTTTGATATCATTACTTTTTGCTATATCCATGATTTCTTCCATATTAGGAGATAGGCCGAAAATTGATACTGGGATAATAGCTTTGGTATTCGAATTAATTTTTTCTTTTATGCTTTTTGGGTCAATATTAAAAGTATCGCTCTCTATGTCGGCATAGATTGGGGTAGCTCCAGTCTGAAGAACGCAAAAGGTTGTTGAAGACATTGTTAAAGGAGTAATAATAACCTCATCCCCTGGTCCAATTCCCCAGGCCTCAAGACATGCATGCATAGTAGCAGTTCCATTTACAAAACTTATTGCAAATTTCTTACCAAACTTTTCTGCAAAAGTTTTTTCTAGTAATCCCATATATTTCGAATTGCTCGAACTACTAAAATTTTTAGATAGAACGTCATCTACATATTTTTTTTCTAATTCAGATATTCTTTTCATTTTAATCCTTTTTTAAATCTTTTAGATAACCTTCATTTCTTATGGTATTTCTCTTATTAAAAATCTTATTCTTATTGATAATCTCTATTATATCTAAATATGAGAAATCATCATTCTTTGTGTAACTATAAATCTTATTAAGAAAATCAAGGTCTTCTTTATAATCACAAGTAATTCTTACATCAGAATTATCTTCTTTGTCATAAAAATTATGTAATCTAAACTTATGGGGATTCTGCCATATATAAGGTGTTACATGCATTCTATCAGACTCTAAGTTAGCAAGCTCATTTGCTTTTTTAAGAGCATCAAATGAAAAAATTTCTATATCAATACCTTCTGGATAGGATGGTTTTATAGTATTGCTAACATAATCAAAATTCCCATTCTTATAAATATTTAATCCCTTTTCTATAATTACAGGGTCTTTAAAAGGGTCATCAGCTGTAACTCTTATTATCACATCTAACTTAAAGTGATCTGCACAATCATAAAAACGTTTTAAAACGTCATCTAAAGAACCCCTATAACAAGTGAGACCAATTTTTTTTGCAAAATCTTCAAGCAAATCATCTTCTTTTGTATCAGAAGTGGCTAGTATAATTTTATGCAAATTATCAATGCTCGCCAATCTTTCAAATAAAAAAAGTAGCATTTCTTTCGATCCAATTTTATCAAGTACTTTTTTTGGAAGCCTTTCCGAGCCAAGCCTTGCCTGTATTATAATTCCAACATTCATTTCCATAGCCTTGGATCAATTAATTCTTTTGGGAAGTCTGAAGAAAATTTTAAGGAATCTAATTCATCGATACTCTCAATCGTATATTTAATTTCTTGGATTTCTTTTAAAGACCTGCAACCGAACAAAGTTAATGAATTTAATCTATTGTGATTGGGTAGGTTTAACAAAGCTGCATTTAATTTTGGCAATGAATTTTGCTTGCAATATGTCTCCCATAAATTTAATTCCTTATAAAACTTTGGAAACATACTATTAAGTATACTTATGTCTTGCAATAGAACACCTTGAAGAAATATTGATCTCATATCAATTCTTATATCTTTGTTTATATCTTTTAAATTTTCTTCATCAAAAAAAGACTTATCAAATGCGTTACCTTGAATCTGTAAAACATCAATACATGATAGAATTTCCTTTCCAAAATCTATTGAAGATCCCCATATATCCTTTAAAGAGTATATTGAAATACCTATATTCTTTGTAAATTTTTGATCTTTGAGCTTTATTAATTGATCCAAGGCACTTCTCCCGCCTACCAAAGCCTCAGTATTATGGATTAACACTGTATCAAGTAATGGAATATTTAAGTTCATAAGAGATTTTGTTGCCACTTCCTCTATCGACATGCCGTCATCAAACTTGAACTTTGTTATAACTTTGCTATCTTTAGACAAGTACTTAGAAATTATTTTTTCACTATCGCCATAATTTTGAGCTGTATCTATATACATTCCTTTGTTGATAAAGAAAAAATTGAATATGTCCTCGATTTCTTTGTTTTTTATTTTCGTATCTTTTAGATTATCCAAGCCATAATTCATTCCGAATTGAGCAGTGCCCAAACAGAAATTAGAAAAATCATTGTTGCTGTCTTTCATTCAGAATTTGAATATAAAAATTTTAAATCATAGTGGCTATCTTTTATAACATCTTTAAAAGTAGGTAAATTAATATCAATATTGTTAGTAATTTTTCTTGATAACATTCCTGAATTTAGATTTCTGTTTAATAAATGAGGAATGTACTCTATTTTATTTAAAAGGTGTTCTTTTTTATAAAGCTTTAATAAGTTAAAAATATAATCATACTTTGTATATGATTCTGAAGTACCAAAATTATATATTCCAATTAGGTTGGATTGTTTGTTTATGATATTTTCAATTAAATCAGTTACCTGAGAGATGGATACTGATGAAGAATAAACATTGCTCCACCCATCAATTTTATTATCATTAGTAATCGAAGAATATACATGATTGAATAAGCCGATATTGCGATGATTATTCCCAACAAAGCTTGTTCGGATAATTAAGGAGTTTTTCTCTAGGAAGATATCTTCTGCATATTTTTTTTGCTCAGCATAAGCATTATTTATAACTAATTTGTCATCCTCTTGTGAATTATTTTCTTCATTCTCATAAAATATATCAGAAGAAAAATGAATTAAATAACAACTAGGTTTTGCAATTTTACAAACCTCTTGTGGTATCAATATATTGGCAAAAGGTGGTTTATCAATATTCTCGCAATCAATAAAATTAGTATTGGCAATACAATTGATGCATATATCTGAATCAAGAATACCTTCCTGTAAATCTTTTGATATTAGAATGGCGTTCTTTTTTTCAATAAAATCTTCTCTTCTAGATAGAGAAATTGATAGCTTCGGAAAAATTCTTAATTTTTCATAAATTGCTTTTCCTAGAAACCCTGTTGAACCTAAAATTAGAATTTTCAATTTATTAACCCCTTTAGCCCAGAATAAATTAATTTAATGTTTATTTCTAATAATTTTTAAGCAAACTTTTAAGTTGCTCTACACTTAAAAAATCTGGATTTGTTCCTGAGTTGTATGAAAAGTCTTCATCAACAAAGTTTATCTCATTATATTTTTTTATATAATTATCTTTCATAGCGCCTAAATTTGGCAAGATTGCATAGTACTGTTCCAAGTCAATAGTATTTGGTGCATCAGAAATTGATATCATTTCTTCATGAAGTTTTTCTCCAGGCCTTATACCTATGACATCTTTCTCACAATCTTCAGAAATAGCATTTGCTAGATCCATAATATTGTAGCTAGGTATTTTAGGAACAAATATTTCGCCGCCAATTGCATTACTTAATGCCCAATTAACCATTTTGACGCCTTCTATAAGGGTGATATTAAATCTAGTCATTCTCTCATCAGTTATTGTTAATCGATTTTCTTTAATTTGATTTAGAAAAAAAGGTATAACTGAACCCCTACTTCCCATGACATTTCCATATCTGACAACTGAGGCAGAATAATCTCTAGAGCCTTTTAGATTATTTGATGCAACAAATAATTTATCAGAGCATAGTTTAGTAGCACCATAAAGGTTTATAGGAGAGGCTGCTTTGTCAGTTGATAAGGCACATATTTTATTAACATTATTCTCTAAGGCTGCTTCTATGACATTTTGAGCACCAAGTATATTTGTTTTTATACATTCGAATGGATTATATTCAGCTGCTGGGACTTGTTTTAAAGCTGCTGCATGAACAACGATATTAACATCCTCGAAAGCAAATGATAGCCTTTGTTTATCTCTTACATCACCTATAAAGTAACGCATGAATGGGTACTTTGATTCAGGAAATTCCTGAGCCATCTCAAATTGCTTAAGCTCATCTCTGCTATAAATTATTATTTTCTTTGGCTGAGAGGGACCATTTATAAGATTTCTTACAAAAGCCTTTCCAAATGATCCTGTACCACCAGTTATTAAAATTGTTTTATTATCAAAAATCATATTATTTAATGTATATATCCTTTCTCATAGCTTTGTTTTCATTGTATTCATTCATATAAAAGTCATAGCCTATTTTTAAACCTTCCTCTAGAGAAAGCTTGTGCTTCCAGCCAAAACTATTTAATAATGAAACATCTACAAGTTTCTGTTTCATTCCAACTGGCCTGTCAAGATTATGAAAAAAAGAACCTTCATAACCTATAACTTTTGCTGCTGCATTATAGTATTCATTAACATTATAATCGACCCCCAAACCAGCATTTAGATTTTGAGGCATATCATTGAAATTCTCAATGCAATAAAACACTAGATCAGCTAAATCAGTAGAAGACATGAATTCTCTTCTTGTTGAGCCGTCACCCCAGATTTCAACTTGGTTATTATTTTGTATTTTTGCATTATGAATCTTTTGAATTGCAGCAGGAATCATATGAGAGAACTTTAAACTAAAGGTATCATGCCTGCCATAAAGATTGCATGGAATAAGTGTCTTATAAAGCATATTTTTATTTTCATGATTTATATATTCACACAGACGGGTGCTTAAGACTTTTGCAATAGCATAGCCTTCGTTGGTAGGCTCCAGCTCACCAGTTAGAATTTGGCTTTCTTGTAATGGATTTTTACCAAACCTAGGATACATACATGAGCTTCCAAAGTTAAGTAATTGATTTATACCTAAGGTATTTGCAGCGTGAATTAAGTTAAGTCCCATATAAGAATTATCTACTAGGGCTCTTACAGGGTTTTTAATATTGAACTGAATGCCAGCAACTAGTCCAGCCGTATGAATTATTAAATCTGGTTTATTAAATTTAATATAATTAGTAATGCAATCTATATCCAGTAGATCTAACTCACTACTATTTGGACTGAATATTTCATACTTATTTGCACTGGGATGCTCAAGAATATTCTTTCCGCACATACCGGTGCCCCCTGTCAATAAAATTTTCATTTTAGTTAGAATCTCTTAGTCTAATTTTATTTTTAGATATTTTTAAATCTTCAACAATCATTTCTTTACACATGTCTTGTATAGAAGTTTTTGGCTTCCATCCAAGTTTTTTTGCAGCATAAGAAGGGTCACCTAGCAATGTTTCAACTTCTGTAGGTCTGAAATATCTTTCATGAACTCTAAAAATAATGTCTCCAACTTTCAAGGTAGTAATCGTCTTATCTATTATTCTGCTAACTCTTCCAATTTCTTTAACTCCAATTCCTTCAAATTCAAGCTCGATACCCGCATATAATGCTGATAATATAAGAAATTCTCTTACAGATATTTGCTTTCCAGTTGCAATAACAAAATCTTCAGGCTCATCTGCTTGGAGCATCATCCACTGCATTTCAACAAAATCTTTTGCATGACCCCAGTCCCTTAAAGCATCCATATTACCTAGGTATAAACAGTCTTGCAGGCCACAAACAATGTCTGATATTCCTCTGGTAATTTTTCTTGTTACAAAAGTCTCTCCTCTTCTCGGAGACTCATGATTAAATAAAATACCATTACATGCAAAAATACCATAGGCCTCTCTATAATTTATGGTGATCCAGTACGCATACATTTTAGCTACCGCGTAAGGAGATCTAGGATAAAATGGTGTTGATTCTTTTTGTGGAGTCTCCTGAACAAGACCGTATAGCTCAGAAGTTGATGCCTGATAAAACCTTACTTTTTTTGTTAGGCCTAAGAAACGAATAGCCTCAAGAATACGTAAAGTACCGATAGCATCTACATTTGCAGTATATTCTGGAGACTCAAAAGATACTTTTACATGTGACTGAGCTCCTAAATTGTATATTTCATCAGGATTTACTTCTTTAATAATTCTTGTGATATTTAAAGAGTCTGTTAGGTCTCCATCATGCAAGAAAAATTTTTGTTCTGTTACATGCGGATCTTGATATATGTGATCAATTCGTCCTGTATTGAACGATGAAGCTCTTCTTTTTATACCATGAACGGTATATCCTTTTTCAAGTAATAATTCAGCCAGATATGATCCGTCCTGACCAGTAATTCCAGTTATAAGTGCTATTTTCAATTTTTTTTCTCCCTGCCATATTTATCCTCAATCCTAACAATATCATCCTCTCCTAAATAATCACCTGACTGAACTTCAATCAATTCAAGTATTTCGTTCGTAGGATTTTCTAGAGCATGTATAGCACCTAAAGGAATGTATGTAGACTCATTTTTATTTAGAAGGAATGTTTCGCTTCCGTTTGTCACCTTTGCCGTGCCGGATACAACCACCCAATGCTCTGCCCTATGATTATGATATTGAACACTTAACTTTGCTCCAGGATTAACAGTTATTCTCTTAACCTGATAGCCATCTCCTTGGTCTATTGAATCAAACTTTCCCCATGGCCTGTATACTTCTCTGCTAAATTGCCATTCATTTCTTGAACTATTTTTAAGACTTTCAGTTATTATTTTTACATCTTGAGCATTGTCTTTGTGAACTACCATTACTGCGTCTTTAGTAGATACAACAATCATATCATTTATGCCTATAGCTGTAACAAGTTTTTCCTGAGCTAAGATAAAAGAGTTACTAGAATTAGTAATGCTAACATCTCCTATGCAAGAGTTTCCATTTTCATCTTTATGAGTAATTTCAGAAAGTGAAGACCAAGAACCTATGTCATTCCATCCAACGCTCATAGGGACAACAACAGCATTGGTTGTTTTCTCCATAACAGCGTAATCAATTGAATCACTTGGGCAATCTTTAAATTTACTATCGTCAATTCTTATAAAGTCTAAGTCTTTTGAAGTCTCTTTAATTGCGCATTCACATGCATTGAAAATATCTAATCTATATCTTTTTAACTCTTTTAAATAGGCGCTTGCTTTAAAAAGAAACATTCCACTATTCCAATAAAAATTCTTTGAAATAAAGTACTCTTTTGCTAAGTCAAGAGAAGGCTTTTCAGCAAATTGATCAATATGAAAGCCATTTTTTAGTTCTTTGCCTTTTTTTATATAGCCATAGCCCGTATGAGGAGTATTTGGCTCAATGCCAAAAGTAACTAAATAATCATTTTCAGCCAGATCTAAGGATTTTTTTATTATTTCAATAAAAATATCTTCGTTTTGAATAACATGATCTGCGGGAAGTACTAATAAAAATGGATCATTACCATCTTTCATAGACTCGAATGCTCCCAAAGCAATAGCAGGTGCAGTATTTTTAGCCATTGGCTCAAGAATTATAGAATCTAGACTGTTTATTTCCTTTAACTGCTCTGCTACAAAAAATCTATGGTCCTCATTGCATATGGTAATAGATGAGTCAATTTTAAGGTCTTTTAATCTAAGTAAGGTTTCTTGAAATAATGTTTTATTACTATTAATAGATAAGAACTGTTTTGGATAGGCAGCCCTTGACAAAGGCCACAATCTTGAACCAGAACCACCAGCTAGAATTAATGCTTTAATCATATAGAAGTTACTTTATCTCTATTCATATTAATAATTTATATTTGAGTTGTATTATGGCTGAAGAATATTCTTTAGCCATTTTTTTTCTTCAAAAGCATATGATTCTCTTTTGTTTATTCTCTTAGATTTACCTTCCCAAAATTCGTAATAATAAGGAATAAAAGAATAGCCACCCCAGTAATCTGGTCGCGATAAGTTTTCCACATCTGCGGAAACTTTTTCATAATTATTAATTACTTTTTGATATGTCTCAATAGGTTTTGATTGCATTGAACTTATAGCAAGCGCATTTTTATCATTATCTCTTGAATCAAAATAATAATCAGATTCTTTTTTACTTATCTTGTTTATTTTAGCCTTCATCCTTATTTGCACATTGGTTTTATGCCAAAAAATACAAACTGATATCTTGTTATTATTTTCAAAATCTATGCCTTTAGGTGAATTATAATTAGAAAAGAAATGGAACTTATCTCCATTAACATACTTTAAGTTAACAAATCTAGAAGAAATCTCTTGGCTATCTAAATTGTATGAACTTATGCAGATTGCTTCAATATTATCTTGTTTCAAGATAGAGGCTTTATCATATTCTTCTTTAAATCTTAGGATTGGGTCTGAGGGTTTTATTTGAATAAAATCTATCATCTAAAATTATTACAGTTTGTCTCTTTAAATTAAGAGGCTTTGCTTTGGATAATATAATGCTTAGAGATGGCAATTATAGATCCAAGAATGGCTCCTAAGAAGAACCCAATTATGCATATTAATGATCTTTTTGGTTTAGTTTTTAATTCTGGCGCAATGGGTGGAGATAAAATTTTAAATAGGTGCTCAGGTGTTGCTTGGGCAATCATTATTAATTCAATTTGACTTTGAATTAAGCCATTGAGACCTGATTTTAATTCAACAAGTTTTGTTTTTACGATCTCTTCTTCGAGATATTCAATTGATTTCGAAGCCCTTTTAATTGCATTATTTCTTGAAATGTCATTAATTTCTGTAATTAATAAATTCAAAACCTCTTGAGCTATATAAGGTGAGTAATGTTCAAATGAAGCTGTAACTATGCCTGTTTTTATATCTCTTGTAACTGAAAACTTCTTTCTGTGAAAATACCTGTATGTAGTTTGGACTGTTGGCTTCCCATCAACTGAATACTGAATCTTACTAATCCATTTATTATTATTTACATCATAAACTTTCTGATTAATCTCTAATATGTTTGATTCCTTATCCCACCCACTTGGAGCCATTAAAAGATAAATTAAATTATGTTTAGCTGCGAGCCTCTGAAAGAAATCAAACGATCTTAAAACCTCAATACCATTTATTACTTTGGTTTGACTATCAGAGCCGCCGGGTAAACTAATTCCAGCTATACTGGCTATACCTGAAAATTGAGATGCCATTTTGGATAACTCATTTGATTCTGTTGCAGGTGCCAAAATGACTTCAGATTTATATATATTCTTAATTGAAAGAGCTGCTATTACAGAAATTATACTAGCTAATACCGTTACTCTTATTATTATTGATTTTCCATGCCATAAAATTAAAGCTAAAGCTTTAAGATCAATTGTATCCTTATCTTGCATTATATATTTAAATTATGGTACCCGAGGCCGGACTTGAACCGGCACGATATTTCTATCGAGGGATTTTAAGTCCCTTGTGTCTACCAATTCCACCACTCGGGCAAGTTAACTATT
>MDTF01008064.1_pt1 | contig 33877 bp, 40 predicted proteins | sample 811191 | NCBI WGS metagenome assembly MDTF01 (sample SAMN05326649, study PRJNA326480) | marine metagenome | isolation source: seawater | place: Southern Ocean | collected 2011 | reverse complement strand
TCGTTACGCCATTCATGCAGGTCGGAACTTACCCGACAAGGAATTTCGCTACCTTTGGACCGTCAGAGTTACAGCCGCCGTTTACTGGGGATTCATTCTATTGTACATACAATATTATTTCACCTACCAGCACCGGGCAGGCATCAATCCCTATACATCTTCTATTGAATTAGCAGAGACATGTGTTTTTATTAAACAGTCGCTTCTTTCTCTTTAATGTGAATAAATTATCAATCCTTTTTCCTAAGTTACAGATTAAATTTGCCGAGTTCCTTCAATATACTTCACTTGAACGCCTTAATATATTCTATCAAAAAACCTGTGGTGGTTTAAGTACGGTTTTTAGAAAGCAAGCTTTTTCCAGAAAAATTATTAAAAATTTTTGTCACTACACTTTTTTCCCATTAATTGATACTATCGTAATAAATCTTAGGGGCCGTTTTATAATAAACTCTATTCTTTTTAAATGTTATAGAAAACCTCTAATTTTCGGCGATAATGTTTTTTACATTATTTTACGCTACTCATGCCAGAATATTCACTTCTATTATCTTCAACTATTTTTAAAAATAATCTTCTAATACATAGAACGTTCTGCTACCTTACTTATATAAATAATTATTGTTTCGGAATTATATTTAAGATTTTTTATATTGTCAAGACTATAAAATTATATCAATGAGCTGTTACGCTTTCTTAAAAAAATGGCTGCTTCCAAACCTATTTCATGATAGTATAAATTCTATAATACTTTTAACACTTAATATAAATTTAAAATCCTTAACAGATAATCTGGGCTGTTTCCCTCTTGACAATAGATCTTAACACCAATTGTCTGACTGTACAAAATGAAATAAAAATATTCGGAGTTTGTCAAAGATTGGTAAAATTATAAATTCCCCGCCCTTTAACAGTGCTCTACCCTTTTTATTATTCGTTGCACGCTATACTTCAATATATTTCGCAGAAAACCAGCTATCCCTAAGTTTGATTAGCCTTTCACTCCTAATCACAAGTCATCCCAATCTTTTTCTACAGATATGGGTGCAGTCTTCCAAAAAATGTTACCATCTCTAGTTCAACTTGCTCATGATTAGATCACTTAGCTTCGGGTCTTATAAATATAACTATTATGCTTTTTATAACTTGTTTTAACTTCGTCTATTTTTAAATTAAACTTGCTATATTTATAAACTCTCTGGCCCATTATGCAAAAGGTACATTATTACTAATTTTAAATTTAATAATAATTAAATACGCATAAAATTTTAGGTTGTATCTATTAAAGTACTTTTTCACCTTTCCCTCACGGTACTTGTTCACTATCGGTCATTAGAAATTTTAGGGTTTAGGGAAGATCCTAATATAATAATAAATTTAACATAATTCCTTATTTTATTAACTAATATTATCTATGTACTAATACAGGACTCAAACCTTCTATGGAATTTTAATACTAGAATAATAAAAGATACCCTTTTAAGCGTTCACTCGTCATTACTTACTTAAACTCGTTTGATTTTTTATAAAAGTTACTAAAATATTTTACTTCACTTTATTTTTAATCTCTTATAGATGAATTTTTTCATTAGCTATTGTATATTAATAAATCTAAAATATACACTTTTTGCATTACACAACTAATTTTTTCTAATGCCAAGGCAGCCCTTTTATGCTTAAAATTTTAAAATTTTATTCCAGCCGCACGTTCCCGTACGACTACCTTGTTACGACTTCATCCCAGTTACAAATCCGTTAATTACAATATTACTCATTAAAAACCAAATTAAATTCTTTTGAATATTTATTTAGTTTTTAAAAATACTATTGTTTCAAACCGAATTTACTCCCAGCATGTGACGGGCGGTGTGTGCAAAATCTAAGCACATATTCACCGTAGCATGCTAATCTACGATTACTGGTGATTCCTGCTTCATATAAACGAATTTCAGTTTATAATCCGATTGTGATAAATTTTAAAGATTAACATTAAATTTCTTTATTGTACAACTCTTTGTTAATACCATTGTAGCACGTGTGTAGCCCAGTCTATTAGGGCCATAAGGACTTGACATCTTTCTCTTCTTCATCGAATTTTCTATCATCACGGTGTTGTTTATATAAAAAATGCTTTTTTTTAATTATAAACTAAGAGTTACACTCGTATCTAGGAATTAACCTAACATTTCACAACACGAGCTGACGACAGCCATGCAACACCTGTAATTTTTTTTTATCTTTATACGTTTCAATAAAGTAAATAAATTTATATCTCTATAAAATTTTTAAAAATTATGCAAAGACTGGTAAGATTCTGCGTGTACTTTCGCATTAAACCACATGCTCCACCACTTGTGTAGACTCCCGTCAATTCCTTTGGGTTTCAATTGTGAAATTGTACTCCCCAGGCGGAGTGCTTCACGTGTAAACTTTATATAAAAATATGTCTCTTTATATTAGCACTCAGTTTTGACTGCGTAGACTACCAGGGTATCAAATCCTGTTTGCTCCCTACGCCTTCGTTCCTCAACGTCAGTTATAACCCAGATAATAGCCTTCGCCATTGGCATTCCTTTAAATATCTTAAGATTCCACTCCTTAATTTAAAATTCTATTATCCTCTATTACACTCTAGTATTAAAGTATTACTGCATTAGTTATATATAAATATAATATTTCACATGTAATCAAAAAATTCAGTCTACGAACGCTATACGCCCAATCATTCCAAACAACGCTCGCCCCCTTCGTATTACCGCGGCTGCTGGCACGAAGTTAGCCGGGGCTTATTTAATTTTAACGTCATAATCTTTATAAAAAATTAAATTAAACTTTACAACCGAATTCCCAAATTAATGAAAACTCTTTTGTGCTACTCATCATTTATGCAATATTACTGGATCAAGCTTTCGCTAATTGTCCAATATTCCCCACTGCTGGCAAGCCTAGGTCTTATCTCAGTCCTAGTGTGATTATTCATTTTCTCAAATCAACTAAAAATCATCGGCTTGGTAGGCTTTTACTCTACCAACAACCTAATTTTATATAAGCTTATCCAATAGCGGTGTTAAACCTTTTATTATATTAACTCCTTATACAGTTAACTTAGATCAACCTAAGATAAGTTTTAATACTAGTTTTATTGGGTAAATTCTTATATGTACTCACCTGTACGCTGTATTTTATTAAATACTAACTAGCATGTGTTATATATATTGCTAGCGTTCGCTCTGAGCCAGGATCAAACTCACAATTGTTAAAGTCAAAACGTATTAAGACTTTTATTTATAAACTTATTATATTTATATATATATATTATTATATTTATATATTATTATATTTATATATATATTATTATATTTATATATATATATATTATTATATTTATATATATATATATTATTATATTTATATATATTATTATATTATATATAATTATATAATTCCATTAAATTTTATTATTTAACTTTTTTAAATTAATCATAAAATTATAAATATATAAATTATATACTAATAAGTAGTAGTTATAAGATTTATGATAATTAAGTAACATAATTGGCTAATGTAATTGATTGCAAATCATTTAAAAAGGGTTCAAATCCCTTCTTAATTTAATAATGCATTTTTAGCTTAATTGGATAAAGCAATAGATTTCTAAGCTGTTAAATATAGGTTCAATTCCTATAAAATGCAAAAGGCTTATAGCTCAGGGGTTAGAGTATACGCCTGATAAGCGTAATGTCAGTAGTTCGAATCTACTTAAGCTTAGAAAAATTGATAGATATAGCTTAATTGGTAGAGTAATAAATTGTGGCTTTAAAGGTTGTGGGTTCAAATCCCATTATTTATCCGTTGTTTTAAAGATATATAGCTCAGAGGTAGAGCAGTGAGCTTTTAACTCAATTGTCTTGGGTTCAATTCCCAATATGTCTAATACGTTACTTATAGTATGACAAAATCAATGATTAATTTATTTATTCTTTTAAAAAATGCCGCCTATTTTCAACAGCGCACAACTCAAATTTTTTTTAATCAAATATTTATTAAACTTTTAAAAATACTGTATCAAGAAGGATTGATATTATCATATAAAGTTACACAAAAAAATTCTAAAACAAACATTACCATTTATTTACGTTATCTTTATCAGACGGCTTTATTAAAAGAATTAAAAATCTTGTCAACAAATACACGACCTGTTTTTATTTCGTATAAAGAATTATGTTTTATTGATGATATTAATGCTTTTTTTTTATTAGCAACAACAAAGGGATTTTTATCAAATATTCAATGTAAAACAGCGAAAATTGGTGGCAAATTATTAATTAAATGTTAACTTCATTAAAATTTAAACAAATTTTTTCAAAAAAATTTACTATTGATTCTGCGATTAACATATTATATTATAAAAAGTATAATAATCAATTTCTTATTTTTCAGCGAAAAGCAATAGCTAATAGTTATATTAAAATACCAATGAGTATTACGTTTATAAAACATAAAAATTATATAAAATTTAAAACAATCTTAAATAATAAAATTCCGTTATTTTCAATATATTTATTTTTAATTAATTTTTATTTAGAAATTCAAAAAAATATTGATTTAAAATACTATAAAAGTTTAATTTTACGTGGTATGGGATATAAAATGAATTTAATACAATTAGAAAATAATAATTTTTTAGATATTAAAATAGGATATAGTAATATAATTCGTATTACAATACCGTCACAAAGTATTTCAATAACAATAGCTAATTCAATATTACATATTGTGGGTAACAAAGCAAGTGCTGTAGGGAATTTTGTTTATAAAATAAAAAAATTACGCAAATTTAATGCATATACTGGAAAAGGATTTTGGCATTTATCAAATAAAATTACATTAAAAAGTATTAAGAAATTAAAATCATCTTAAATAATAAAAATTTATGACAAATAAACCTTTTAAAAAAATAGCTATTAACAAACAATTATTAAATAACATATTAAATTTTGATTTTTTATTTTTGGAAACAAAACCAAAAACTTTTTATTATTCTTCTAATATTACCAAAGTAAAATATAATATACGTTCATCTCAATTAAATCTCTTAGATACATTACATTCCTTAAAACACTTTTTACGAATGTTACAATTTTTTAAAAAACATAAAAAAGTTTCAAAAATTTATTATTGGTCTTATGAAAATTCATTAAGTTGTGTATTTGATAATATGTTAAAAGATGTTGCTACTTTTCATATGTTAACAACCTTTTTTAATGGTTTTATCAAATTTAATAAACAGTTAAATTGTTTTTTAATTTTAAATACCCAAATAAAGAAAAATGAATTTTTAAATTTTTTAAAACGTAATAAATTTACTTTAATTCAAAAAATTGATTTATATAATGAAATATATGATTCATACTATAAAATTTATAACGATTTAGCTGATATAAAAAAAATTATTTTTATTGGGGCTTTTATTTCAAACATTTTTAAATAATATGAAATTTTCGAAAACTTTTTCAATATCTTTAATTAAACCTTTTAGTTTTTATTTTTTACGTAAAAAAATTTTTAAATTAAAACGAACGAAATGGAAACAACTTCGTAAACACATAAGATTTATAGTCAAATGCCGTAAATATCAAAAAAAAAATCGTAAATTTAAATTTTATAAAATAAAAAAATTAAAACGCATTAAAAATAAAAAAAATAAATTTATAATAAATACATTACGTAAAGTAAAAAAAAATAAAAGTATTTTAAGAAAAACTTTTTTTTCAACAATTAAAATTTGTCCAGGACCTAAAGGTCGAATGATGTATCATAGACATTATTATAAAAATTTAATTAATCATAAAAAGCGTGTGATGCGTTACTTTAATTCAAGTTTTTCTTTATTTTACTTAAAAAATTTTTTATTCACTACAATGGCATATAAAAATAGTATTAAAAATGCTTTCATATTTTTAGAATACCGTTTAGAAAATTTATTAGTTAAATTAAAATTTTTTGAAAGTAAAGAAATAGCAAAAATAAATATAGCCAAAAATAATATTTTAGTTAATTTTCAAAAATTTTATCCAAAAGGATATTTAAAAAGTGGAGATATTATTACATTTAAAAATAATATTTCGTTTTTGAATACATATTTAAAATATTTAAAACACTATTATCATTGTCCTTTTGCTGAAATTGATTATTATTCAAATTCTATTGTTATTATATATAGTTTAAAAGAATTAAATTCAAATTATTTAAATATAATACTGCGAGATAAATTAAATATTTTTTTATTTAAAAAATATTTTAATATAAAATAGTGAAATAGCTTAATTGGTAAAGCAACGAAATCATAATTCGTTTGTTAAGAGTTCAAGTCTCTTTTTCATTATTATTCTTTTTTTATTATGAGCCTATTCGTATTTAATTTATTTTTAGCTTTTGAAATTTTTTTAAGTATATTAACTGTAGTTTGTTTTAATCCAATTTATTCTTTATTATTTTTAATTTTGTTATTTTTTATGGCCGCTATTTTTTTATTAACAATTAAAGTTGAATTTTTTGCGTTACTTTTAATCATCGTTTATGTAGGAGCAGTTGCTATTTTATTTTTATTTGTAATTATTATGTTAAAAATCAAATTGCGTAAATCTTTTTTTTCACCTCTTTTTATTGTATTTTTATCTTTTTTATGTTTAACATCAATTGGATTATATATAGTTTTTAATACTTATTTCTATATCTTATCTTATCAATTTTCAATAGAAACATTTACTGATTTTAACTTCTGTTATTTTGATAAAATAAAAACATTAACAGTGATTGGTCAATTTTTTTATAATTATTTTATAATTATTTTATTAATTGCAGGCTTTATATTATTAATTGCATTAATGGGTGCAATTGTTTTAACTTTAGATTTTTCTACAAAAAAATTTAAAGATATGAGTTATCGTCAATTATCACGTAAATCATTAATTTTAGAATTTTTTAATGAATAAATTTGAGAATATAACTTAGCTGGCTAGAGTATTAATTTGTCACATTAAAGGTCGCGGGTTCAAATCCCGTTATTCTCGTAAAAATATTATTAATATGTTTTTTAAAAAAATTAAACCAAAAACACCAGGTATTCGTCATCAGTTAAGTATTCAGAAAAATCTTTTAAGCCGTCAAAATCGGCTAATAAAACCTTTATGTTATAAAATTCAATCACATGCAGGTCGATCAATGACTACTGGTCGAATATCTATTTGGGGACGTTCATCAGGATGTAAAAAATTATATCGTCAATTAAATTATAGTAATTATAATTTAATTAGTATTGTTCTTTTTACAACTTATGATCCCTATCGGCATACATTTATTACGTTAAATTTTAATTTATTAACTTACACTTTTTATTATACCTTAGCTATAAATAACTTAAGAGTAGGTTCAATTATAAAAGCCTCTACTTCTAAGTTATACGACGTAACGTTAGGATATCGTGGACGTCTAGTAAATATGCCTCCAGGAACTTTATTACATGCTGTTGAATTATATCCGTCAAGTAAATATGCAACTTATGCAAAGTCAGCAGGAACTTTTTGTCAATTATTACAAAAAACTCAAACCGTAAGTAAATTACGAATACCTTCAGGTCAAATTATAACTATAAATTCGAATTGTTGGGCAACAATAGGTATTGTTGATAACTTATTACAAAAATTTACAATATTAGGTAAAGCAGGACGAAAACGTTTATTAGGTTTCCGACCATCAGTACGAGGATGTGCAATGAATCCTGTTGATCATCCTCATGGAGGCCGCACTAAAAATGGTTTTATTCCAATGACTCCTTGGGGAAAATTAACTAAAAATGTTAAAACTAGTCGAATGATAAAACAAAAAATATATAAATTATAATGAGTCGCTCTATTTGGAAAGGACCTGTTTTACAAAAAAATTTTTTTTATAAATATTCTCTAAAAAATCATTCTAATATTTGGTCACGAAATGCGGCAATTTTAGATACATTCATCGGTAAAACTTTTTTTATTTATAATGGACAAACTCATAAACGTTTATATATTACCCGTGAGCGTTTAGGCTATAAATTTGGAAGTTTTTCGTGGACACGGCAAAATTATAAAAAAAAAATAAAAAAATATATTCAAGTTAAACGTTATCGCCGTAAAAAATAAGATCTATGGGGCATGCAACAAATTTAAATACCTTAAGGCAAATTAAACAAAGTCAAATTTATTATAAAAAAAATTCAAAAGAATTTCTTCTCGCTTATACATATCAAAATTTATTAGAAAAATTATTTAGACGTAATAAAATTTTTTTAACGAAATGTCAGGTAATATTTAATCAAAACAAATTTTATTGTCATATGAGTTTATTTTTTCAATATAGAAGTTTTATTCGTATAAAAAAACGAATAAAAAAAAATGCATTAAAATTAATAAAAAAACAAAATTTATCGTTAAATAATTTATTTACTTTATTTAAACATAATTTGTTTATATTACAATACTCTAATTTAAATACTAAAATAGAACCTTATTCTGTATTTATAAAACATTATTTATTACGTTATACAAAACGTTTTTCATATAGTATTTTTCCACGTCGTTTTTCATTTTTTAAAGACTTTTTAAAATTAAGCATTTTATTTTTTCTTGGTGCGTTAGATGATAATTATTATTTACGTTTATTAGGTGAAATTTTTCGTATTTTACAAAAACGTCGCCATTCAAAATATTTAATTTTTATAACTTTTTATTTAAAATTATTATTTAATAAATTTAAAAAGCAAAACTTAAATTCTAAAATTAAAGGATTAAAAATTATCATTAATGGTAAACTAAAAGGTAAGACACGTAGTAATTGTTTTAAATTAAATATTGGCTCAATGCCAAATCAAACGATAACATTAAATATTCATAATACAAAAGTACCAATTTATACTATATATGGTGTTTTTGGTTTTAAATTGTGGGTATTTCGTACTAAATAAAAAATTATGTTTATACCTAAAACAGCCAAATATGCAAAATATACAAAAGGCAAATCATTTAATAGAATTTATAAAAATACAGAATATAATAAATTACAAAGAGGTAATATTGGGCTACAAATTTTAGCCTCAAGTCATATAAATTCAAAACAATATAGTGCAATTCGTGCTTCAATAAATAAAATAATTAAAAAAATAGGTGTTTTAATAATTTGGTCTTATCCTAATTTACCCGTTAGTAAACGTAAAACATCCGCTAGAATGGGTAAAGGGAAAAGTAAGGCTAATCATTGGGTTTTCCGAGTACGACCTGGTTTAGTGTTTTGTGAAATACAAACTGAAATTAAAGAAAAAGGTCTTTTAGCGTTAAAAGCTGCCCAATATCGTATTCCTGTTCGTACACGTATAATATATAATTAATCAATTATGAGTTCATTTTTTTATTCACAAAAATTTTTAAACTATATCATATATAAAAAAATAAATGCGAAATATATTTATTCCAAATATTTAATTCGTAGTATTGATATAAATTCCTTTAAATTTTTTTATTTAGATAATTATTCTAATATCTATATAAAATATTTAAATACAGATTATTCATTATTATGGACACAAAAATTAATGTCAGTTGGAAGTTCTTATATAGGTAAACCGACCACCTATCAATTTTATACTAATAATTTAGAAAATCTAATATATATTAATTGGAAAAAAGTAAATTTTAATTATGCTTCTTTTTTAATAAAACAATGTTATTCTTTTATTACGGATAAAAACGATTTTTTATTTAATTGTTTAGTCTTAAAAATGAAAAAAGGTGGGTTTTGGTGTTTATCTAAAAATATCCTTTTATTTGTAAAAAATAAAAATATAAAAAAAATTTATCATAATTATAATTTTAATAAATTTTTTAATATTTTTAAAAAAAAATTTAATAATAAAATATATTTTAAATCGTTAATCAAATCTATTAAAAATATCAATATATATAAAATTATAAAATTATTTTATACTAGAATTAATATACAATCTTCTAATAATTCTTTTTTAAAAATTATTCAATCACTTAAATTTAAAGAATTTATATTATATTTAATAAATAAAAATATTCAATTATCTTTATTTTTACGTATAATAGATATTTATTCTTATTTATCTAAAACTTTAAAGTCGTCGACAAGATTATTTAATCATTATATTTTTATTCATACACAAAAAAAAAAAATTATTATTATGTAATAATAAATTAAAATATAAAATTAATAATATTAAGATCGAAAAAAGAAAACTAAAAAAAATACCTAAAATTTTTAATTTTTATTTTAAAAACATGTTTATAAGTAAAAATTTAAAATTAAAATTTAAAGAACATAGAAAAAAATAATAATATTAAAAAAATGTATTAATTAATATTGAAATAAAAAGTTATAATTAAAAGCCTTATTAAAGTAATATATATTATTTGATGTTTAAAATTTTTTTATGTTAGTTTTATGTGCACAAAAAATAGGAGCAGGTTTAAGTACTTTCGGTTTAGCTGGATGTGGAGTAGGTATTGGATTAGTTTTTGCATCTTTAATTATTGCAACTTCTCAAAATTTTTTCATTAAAGAAGAATTATTTCGTATTGCTATGCTTGGATTTGCATTAACTGAAGCAATTGCATTATTTACTTTAATGGTAACTTTCTTAATTCTATTCAGCTAAAATTTTTTGTACCATAATATTTTTTTAGGTTTTTATATAGTAATTATGAAATTATTAAATTTATTATTTATTACCTCGCCAACGTTTTTGGATGATTATATAGAAATTTACGGTCTTGAAAAAACAAAACTTGTTAAAATATTTACTGAAAACGGAGTAAATCCTGTATTTAAACATAAAAATTTAAAAAAATTAAAATTACGTATTAAAATTTTACGTTTAATTAAACGTCAAACTTTAGGTAATATTCATGGTATTAAACGCTCTAAAAAAAATTTATTAAAAATCTATGAATTTTTATGGAAAATACGTAGTTTTAAAGGGTTACGGCATAAATTACATTTACCTGCCCGTGGTCAACGTAGTAAAACAAATGGCCGTACAAAAAAAAATATATTATTAAATTTATAAAATGATAAAAAATAAATCAATAAAAAGTATTATAAAAAAAAAACGACTAAATCGTTACACCAGATTTAATAACAAAACAGTTAAAAAAAATACAATAGTTAATCGTTACTTTAATGATAGTTTAGCTTTAAAATTATGGTCTTTTTTACGAATTAATAAAAAAAGAAAATTAAGTTTATTTGTAAGAATTGCTCAAAATAATATTTTTTGTACATTACAAAATGTAAAAACCAGAAAAGTTATTAAAAGTTGCTCGTCTGGACAACTTCGTACAACAAAACGTAGCTTAAAATTTAATTTAAGAATTATATTAACTAAATTTCTTAAAAGTTTTAAAAATTATCGTAGAAAAATACGTTTTGTATTTATTCGTGCTCCTAAATATTTAAAAAAAAACCTTGCAAATGGTTTTTTTCGATATCATTTTGTTCGAACAAAAATTTTTTATTTTATTGAACCTTTTAAATGTTTTAATGGTTGTCGTGTAATTAAATTACGTCGTAAAAAACGTTTAAAAACTTTTGCTGTTAAAGGTTTTTAAATAATTAGAATGATGGCTGAGAGGTTTAAAGCACTAATTTGCTAAGTTAGCACATAAAATTATGTCATGGGTTCGAATCCCATTCGTTCTAAATAAATAAAATGACATTTTTTTTAACTGTATCAAGTACACAAAAATCTTTACTTCTTTTATATAAAATATTTGTAACAAAAATGTTAAATAAATTTAAGATAAAATATAAAATAAAATATAAACCACTAAAAATTAAACGCATAACATTATTAAAGTCTCCACATATTCATAAAAAAGCGAAAGAACATTTTCAAATTAATTATCATGCTTATACAATACAATTTTATACAACTAATAATTTTGTAAACTATTTATATTTAAATAAACCAGTTGGCTTATATTTAAAATTAACATTAAAAAAAAAATAAACTTGTAGTTTAATGGTAAAACGTATTGCTCATAACGATTATGTTAAAGGTTCGAATCCTTTCAAGTTTAAGAAATTTATTATAAAGAAAAATAGTTTAATGGTAAAATGTCAATTTCCAAAATTGAAGTCATGGGTTCAATTCCCTTTTTTTCTGAATTATCTTTTTTAACTTGCTTGGGAATATTTTATACTATTCCAATTCAATAGCAGATATATCTATAACAATATGACATCTAAAAAATTAATTAAACATAAAATTATAACTCAAATTAATCAAAATTTTTTTGAAAAGAATAGTATTATTTTAATTGAATCTGATTTACTATTATATAATATTTTAGTAAATAAGATTAAATTACATAAATTTTCTTTATTACAAATTTTTTCTCAGTTAAATATATTAAAATATTTTAAAGTTGGTCCTTGTTCTTTACGTATTATACCAGATAAAACTTTATTTTTTAATAATTTTTTTTCACCTTCTTTTTATCCATTATTAATAAAATATAAAAATATAATATGTTTAAATAAAATATATTCAATTCAAAAAATATTCAATATTAAAAATATTATTACTAAAATTAATTTTTTATGTTTTGGAATCGTTTTACGTTTAATACGAACCATTATTAAAATAAATAATAAAATAATTAATTCTTAATCTTTACGAGTTTAAATATTAAATACTAGTGATTTAATTAAAATAGAATTTAAAACAAAAAATAAGCAATGGACTTACTTATTAACAAAATCTTTATTGCAGAAATTTTTTTAGTGTTTGCAATAATCTATTTTATTAATTTTAATGTTTATTTATTAAATATACGTTTAAAACGATTAGTAATTATAGATCGTGAAATATTAGCTCAAATTCTTTTTATATTTTTTTTTTTAATTTATTTATTATATAATTTAAAAATTGAAGGTTCATTAAATGGTCTACTTTTAGTAAGTAAAAATGAAATGGTGAATTTAAAGATCTTATTTATTTGTTTATGTTTATTTTCTTTTATAGTAATTTGGAGAAATTTTGTTTTTCAAAAAATTAGATTTTTTGAATTTTTTGTTTTTTATTTATCCGCCATATTATCCTTATTATTATTAATAAACACGTTTGATTTAATTGCTGCGTATGTTGTTTTAGAATTACAATCTTTATGTTTTGCCTTAATTGCATCATTGAACCGCCGCTCTATTTTATCAAGTGAAGCAGGGATGCGTTATTTTATTTCAAGTTCTATTATGTCAAGCGTATTTTTATTAGGATGTTCTGGATTATATGCCTGCTTAGGAACTTTAAATATTAATAATATTTTTTTACTTTTATCGATTAATATAGTACCACAAATTACTTATTTAAATGTTTATTTAAGTATTAGTTTATTTTTAATTACAAGTGTTTTATTATTTAAATTAGTCTTAGCACCATTTTATTTTTGGTTTCCCTCAATTTATGAAGGATCACCATTAAGTTCAACTATTATTTTTATGTTAATACCAAAATTAATTTTATTATTTTTTTTAATGAGATGGATTGCATTTGTTTTAGTTTTTTGGCCAGGATTTGATATTTTATTTTTAAGTGTTGGTTTATTATCAGTTTTTGTGGGAGTAGGTATTTCACTTTATCAAAAACGAATTAAAAAATTATATATTTATAGTTCTATCGGTCAATTAGGAATTATTTGTTCTGTATTATTTTTAGATAGTTTAGATGCGTTAGTTTATGCATTTTTTTTTATTATTATTTATTTAATTACTTCTTTAATATTATGGCATATTTATACTTTTTTAAATTATAGTTATAATCTATCAAAAAAAACAGAAACTAGTTTTAAAATTTCATATCAACCTCTTTTTTTAACACATATCTCAGGTGTTTTTTCATCTCATAAAATGTGGGCCTTATTTTCTTGTATTACATTTTTTTCTCTTTCAGGGTTACCTTTATTTGGGGGTTTTCTAGCTAAAATGTTTATTTATTATTTTTTTTTAGTTGGTAATTATTTTTGGATTATTTGTTTTTTAATGTTATTATCATGTTTTTCAACTTTTTATTATTTACGTGTATTAAAAATTTTATTTGTTGATAATAATTCTAAAATTATATTTAGTTTATTTCAATATTCTTTTTTTGAAATCGATTGCTTAATCTTTTCATTTTTAGTTTCTTTAATTGTCTTAAGTTTTTTTTTACCTAGTGTCATTATTTTTTATAGTTATCAAACTATTTTAGGAATTGTTTAGTTAAAAGTATTATATGCAAAAAAATGTAAATACCAAGTTATTCAGTTTAATAAAACATAATTTTCCAATTTTGGCTTATCAAAAGATAATTGATTCACATATTTATATTATATTACCAGAAGATTTATTATTTGTATTATGTTTTTTTAAAAATCATATTAGTTTACAATATAAAATATTAACCTCAATTTCGGGTGTGGATATTATTAATAGTACTTATCGTTTTTGTGTGGTATATGAATTATTAAGTGTAAAATATAATAAACGTGTACGACTAAAAATATTTATTAAAGATTTAGAAATTATTATGTCTGCCTCTAAAATGTTCATTAACGCGAATTGGTGGGAACGTGAAATTTGGGATTTATTCGGAATTTTTTTTATGTATAATTATGATTTACGTCGCATACTAACTGATTATGGTTTTGAAGGTTACCCTATGCGTAAAGATTTTCCTTTAACAGGGTATGTGGAAGTTAAATATTGTGATGAAAAAAAATTAGTAGTTCTTGAGCCGGTAGCATTAGCTCAACAATTTCGAAATTTTTTACTTAGTACAACGTGGTAAAATAAAAAATTATGTTAACTAAATTAGAATCAAATAAACAATTAAAAAATTTTACTATTAATTTTGGACCGCAACATCCAGCGGCACATGGCGTTTTACGTCTAATTTTGGAACTTGATGGTGAAGTTGTTATACATGCTGATCCACATATTGGATTATTGCATCGAGGAACAGAAAAATTAATTGAAAATAAAATTTATTTACAAGCATTACCTTATTTAGATCGTTTAGATTATGTGTCAATGATGGCACAAGAGCATACATATGCTTTAGCTATTGAACATATTAGCCAAACAAAAATATCTGTACGCGCACAATATATTCGAGTAATATGTTGTGAATTAACTCGTTTATTAAATCATTTATTGGCTATTGGTTGTCATGCCATGGATGTTGGAGCAATGACTCCTTTTTTATGGGCTTTTGAAGAACGAGAAAAATTAATGGAATTTTATGAACGATTATCTGGAGCACGTTTACATGCTAGTTATATTCGTCCGGGTGGAGTAGCATTTGATATGCCGATTGGTTTATTAAATGATATATTTTATTTTATTAACACCTTTCCTGCACGTATTGATGAGATTGAAGAATTATTAACTAATAATTTAATATGGAAAATGCGTTTAGTGGATATTGGTATCGTTAGTGCAGAAGAAGCGCTAGAATGGGGTTTCAGTGGTGTTATGTTACGTGGTTCAGGTATTCCATGGGATTTACGACGTATGGAATCGTATGAAGTTTATAATAATTTATCATTTAAAATTCCTGTAGGTCGAAATGGTGATTGTTACGATAGATATTTAATTCGAATTGCAGAAATGAGACAATCCGTGTCAATCTTATATCAATGTTTAAATAACATTCCTGATTGTTTAGATCAACCATTAAATTTTAAATTTGGAGCTGTTTCTCGTAAAGGATTAAAGTTTTCTATGGAAGAATTAATCCATCATTTTAAATATAATACTGAAGGTATTATTTTACCTGCAAGCGAAACTTATTTCGCGACAGAAGCACCAAAAGGTGAATTTGGTTTATATTTAATAACTAATAATTCAGAAAAACCATATCGTTGTAAAATTAAAGCACCGGGATTTGGTCATTTACAAGCATTAAATTTTATGGCTAAAGGGCATATGATTGCTGATGTAGTTGCTATTGTTGGAACCCAAGATATTGTATTTGGTGAGGTAGATCGGTAATGTTAATTAATATATTTTATATGAGTATTATTATTTTAAAAATTTTATGCTTGAATTTATTTTTAGTTTATTAATTCTAACTATTATAATTATTTTTTTCACTAAGGAATCAAATATAAAATTTTTACAAAATTTTTCTTTATTAATAAGTGGAATTGTTTTTTTAGCGAGTTTATACTTATTAATGGAATTTGATACCAACTATGCGAATTTTCAAGGTTTTTTTTCTTCATATTTTTATTTTAAAATCTGGAATATTACCTATTTTTTTGCTGTTGATGGATTAAGTATTTTTTTAATTATTTTAAGTACTTTTTTAATATTTGTTTGTGTATTATATTCATTACAAGAAACTTTATTAAAATATTATTTATTAAATTTATTTTTTATTGAATTATTATTAATATTAGTTTTTTCTGTTTTAGATTTATTATTATTTTATATATTTTTTGAGGCTATTTTAATGCCTATGTTTTTAATTATATGTATTTGGGGATCTCGAGCTCGAAAAATACGTGCTGCCTACTTATTTTTTTTTTATACTTTAACTGGTTCCTTACTTCTTTTATTAGGAATTTTATATATTTATTTTTTAACAGGAACGTTTAATTTTGAATACCTTTCATTATATATATTTACATTTGAACAACAATATTGGTTATGGCTTGCTTTCTTTTTTTCATTCGCAGCAAAAGTTCCATTATTTCCTTTTCATATATGGTTACCTGAAGCTCATGTTGAAGCACCAACAATTGGTTCTGTTTTATTAGCAGGTATTTTATTAAAATTAGGAATCTATGGATTTTTACGTTTTAGTATTTTATTTTTTCCAGATGCTTCAATTTTTTTTTCACCATTTATTAATACTTTAGCTATTTTTGGTATAATTTACGCTTCTTTGACTGCAATTCGACAAACAGATATTAAAAGAATTATTGCATACTCCTCAGTAGCACATATGAATGTAATTGTTTTAGGTTTATTCAGTTTTACTTCTTATGGATTAATTGGGGCCTTATTACAAACATTAAGTCATGGTTTTGTAGCAGGTGCTCTTTTTTTTTTAATTGGTATTTTATATAGTCGCTATCATAGTCGATTACTTTTTTATTACGGGGGAATAGCAATGGTTATGCCGTTATATTCATCATTTTTTTTAATTTTTACTTTAGCAAATATTGCTTTACCAGGAACAAGTAGTTTTTGTGGTGAATTTTTAATTTTATTAGGTATTTTTATTGATAATTTTTTTATCGCGATATTAGCAGCTCTTGGTGTTATTTTATGCGGTTCTTACTCACTTTGGTTATATAATAGATTAATTTTTGGAAATTTTAAAACTAATTATTTAATTAATTATTATGATTTAACTATGCGAGAATTAGTTATTTTAATACCATTTGTAATATTTGTTATCGTTTTTGGTATCTATCCTGATATGTTCTTTGACTTTACAGAAAGTACGATTTTATTTTTATTTTTTAATAATTTATTAATTTAACACTATGGTAAAAAATATTAATTTTTTATATTATAAATATCTTTCTAATCTTGATTTTTGTCATAAATATCACTGTAATAAAATGAATCATATTATTAATTGTTCAAAAATTAATATTGATCTCTTAATTAAAAATACAAATAATTTTTTATATTATAAATTTTTTATACTTTTTTATTTTTTATCTTATGGAAAAATGCCAAAAGTTATGATGAAAAAACTTTCTAAATCAAAAAAAATTTCAGATATATTTGTAAAATTACGTATAACACTTACTGATTTTAATACAATATATAATTTTTTACATTTATTTTTTCTAGAGAAATGGTCTTTAGTAAAAGAAGATAATTTTCATATTACAAGTACATCCCAAAAACAAGCGTTAAAAAATAACACGATAATTGGTTGTATTAATTTATCTTTTTATACTTATTTAAGTTCAGAATATTATTATTTTAAACCAAATCATATATTAGCAAATAAAACATTAATTTCAACTTTTTTACAAGAAAATATTATCCTTTATTTTAAATTTTCAAATAATAAAAAATTATCTAGTAAAAAGAGTAAAACAATTGATAACTTAATAACGTGTATACCGTTTTTTTGGTTAATTTAATTTAAAATATATGTTGTATCTTATAATATTATTACCTTTTTTAGGATTTATTTTTAGCTTAATATTTGGCCGTCTTTTGGGAAAAGGCGCATTACTTATAACAACAACAAATATATTTTTAGCATTTATATTATCATTATGTATATTTAAACCTTTTCTTAATACTTATTTAATTAATATATTATTTTTATTACCTTGGTTTTGTATGGATACCATGGATATTTACTGGGCAATGTATATAGATAGTTTAACTGTAATTATGTTATTAGTCGTTACATTTATTTCAATGTTAGTACATTTATATTCCATTAGTTATATGTCTGAAGATCCACATAAACCACGTTTTATGAGTTATTTATCATTATTTACATTTTTTATGCTTATTCTTGTTACTGCAAATAATTTTTTACATATGTTTGTAGGATGGGAAGGAGTTGGTGTTTCATCATATTTATTAATTAATTTTTGGTTTACTCGTATTCAAGCAAATAAATCAGCAATTAAGGCAATGTTATTAAATCGGGTTGGTGATTTTTTTTTATTATTAGCTATCTTTTTAATTTATTATTGTTTTGAAACATTAGATTATTTAATTGTATTTGCTACAGCGGAAAATTTTAATAATTTTAAATGTTTAATTGGTTTTTTTGATATTAAAATTATTGATTTAATATGTTTATTTTTATTATTTGGAGCAATGGGAAAATCAGCACAACTAGGTTTACATACGTGGTTACCTGATGCAATGGAAGGACCAACTCCTGTTTCCGCATTAATACATGCAGCAACTATGGTTACAGCAGGTATTTTTTTAATTGTTCGTTGTTCTTATTTATTTGAAAATACAAGTTTTGTTTTATTTATAATGGCTGTTATTGGAGCATTAACTGCGTTTTTTGGAGCGAGTACCGGGGTACTACAAAATGATATTAAAAAAATAATTGCTTATTCTACGTGTAGCCAATTAGGATACATGTTATTTTCATGTGGTTTATCAAACTATCATATTGCTTTTTTTCATTTATATAATCATGCTTTTTTTAAAGCATTACTTTTTTTAGGTACAGGTTCAGTGATTCATGCCGCTTTGGATGAACAAGATATTCGTAAAATGGGTGGTTTTTTACATTCTTTAAAATTTTCCTATGTTTGTTTTATTATAGGATCACTAGCTTTAACAGGTTTTCCATTTTTAACCGGTTTTTATTCTAAAGATTTAATTTTAGAAATGGCAATGACTACCCAAACTACAATTGGTTATTTTTGTTTTTATTTAGGTGTTTTAGTAGCATTTTTAACCGCATTTTATTCAAGTCGAATTATTTTTTTAGTTTTTTTATCTCGTCCTAATGCAAATAAAATGGTCTTTAAATATTTACACGAAGGTTCGTGGGAATTAAAAACAGCTTTATTTATGTTAGCTATTTTAAGTATATTTATTGGATTTTTTAGTTCTGATTTATTTGTAGGTTTAGGTACAGATTATTGGCAAACAGCAATTTTTATTCAAAATTTTAGATCATTTCATTCTGATGTTGAATTTTTACCTATTTTTTATAAATTATTACCTTTAGGTTATTCTTTATTAGGTATTTATTTAGCTTTTCTACTTTATAATTATAATACTGTGTTATTTTTTAGCATTAAATCCAAAGCTTGGTTTTACCCTCTTTACACTTTTTTTATTAAAAAATGGTATATTGATCGTTTATATAATCGTTTTATAAGCCAAAATATTTTATCTTTTAGTTTAAAAAATGCATATATGGATGTTGATCGGGGTTTATTAGAAAAGTTTGGTCCATTTGGAATTTCAAAAAACATTTATAGTTTATTTAATATGTTTGGCATTGGAGTAAAAGAAAATTTTCATATGTCATTTTATAATTTTTTTATTTTACTAATAACTTTAAGTATTTTAAGTTTTATTAGTGTTTATTTTGAAAATTTTTATTTTTTATTTTTAAGTTTTTTAGGTATGTCAATTATTTTTTATAGTGAAAAATAATTACGGAATATAGCATAGTTGGTAGTGTATCTATTTTGGGAATAGAAGGTCATGTGTTCAAGTCACATTATTCCGAATTTTTATTATGATTCAAAAAGGAACTTTATTAAATATAGTGGATAATTCAGGAGCACGTTATGTTTATTGTATTGATGTTGTAACAGGATTTAAACGCAAATGGGCGTATTTAGGAGATATAGTTAAAGTTGTTGTATATTCATTACGTAAAAGAAGACGTTTTGAATCAAAAGTTCGAAAAGGTGAAATTTATAAAGCTCTTATTGTACGAACAAAAATACCACTTAGCTATAAATCAAATGATAGTATTTTTTTTTTAGAGAATAGCGCAATTTTATTAAATGAAACAAATAAAATTATTGGTACTCGAATTTTTGGTTTTGTTCCAAAAATTTTAAGAAAAACACGTTTTATGCGTGTTATTAGTACTGCAAAAGGTTTTAAATTATAAGATTATGGCAACACAAAATCAAATATTTAGTCATTTACGAAAAAAAAAACATTTTAAATTAAAAACCCCAGGGTTAAAAGGATGTCCACAACGAAAAGGTTCTTGTTTTAAAATATTTACTCGTAGTCCAAAAAAACCAAATTCTGCAGTTCGAAAAGTTGCAAAAATAGAATGTAAAGATGGCACATTTTTAGATTCTTATATACCAGGAGAAGGTCACTCTTTACAAACTGGTGCGGTTGTTTTAATCCGTGGAGGTCGGGTTCCGGATTTACCAGGTATTAAATATCATTTAATACGTGGTGTACTAGATTTTAATGGTTTATTACATCGTGTTAATTCACGTTCATTATATGGGACTAAAAAAATAAAAGAATAAACGTTAAAACTATAATATATGATTATTTTAAGTTTAAAAATTTTATTAACTTTAATTTTTGTTTTAATAAATTTAGCTTTTTTTACACATGCAGAACGAAAAGTTTTAGCAGTTGTTCAACGTCGTAAAGGACCCAATGTTGTTGGATTTTTTGGAGTATTGCAAGCGTTAGCTGATGGATTAAAATTATTTTTAAAAGAAAATACTATGCCATATTATGTAGATAAATATATTTATATATTAGCACCATTATTAACGTTTTTTATTAGTTTACTTAGTTGGGTAGTTATTCCTTTTGGAATATCTTCAAAATTAGCAGAAATTGATTATGGTATTTTTTATTTATTAGCTATTTCTTCAACTAGTGTTTATGGAGTATTACTTTCTGGTTGGTCAAGCAATTCTAAATATGCTTTTTTAGGTGCTCTCCGATCAGCCGCACAAATGGTTTCATATGAAATATCGGTTGCTATTATAATTTCCACATTAGTTTTATGCGTAGGGTCATTTAATATTAGTGAAATTGTTCGTTATCAAGCAAATACTATTTGGTTTGTTTTTCCTTTTTTCCCTTTATTTTTTTTATTTTTTATTTGTGGTGTTGCCGAAACAAATCGTCATCCTTTTGATTTACCAGAAGCAGAAGCAGAACTAGTTTCTGGTTATAATGTTGAATATTCAGGTATGAAATTTGCTTTATTTTCATTAGGAGAGTATTCAAATATCTTACTTATGAGTGCGTTAACTTCTATATTATTTTTTGGTGGTTGGGATGCACCAAATGTATTTTTCGGTTCTTTATGTTTCCCTATTTTTAGTATTATAACTTATATTTTTGGGAATATTTTACATTTTTCTACTTTTTCGATTATTACATCTTTACCATTAGAAATTTGGTTAAGTATAAAAATTGGAATTTTTGTTGTAATTTTTATTTTATTACGTGCCGGTTTACCACGTTTTCGATATGATCAATTAATGGAATTAGGTTGGAAAACAGTCTTACCTCTTTCTTTATTTTATTTTATGTTTGTTTGCTGTTGCTTATGGATTTTAAACGGTTTTCCGATTTAATAAAGGATTAAATATTAAGCAAATGAGTTGAAAATATGGGTTTATTAAAATAATTTTACATATGAAAACAGGATTTAGAGTCGAAAAAAATAGTCTATTAGCAGGATTAATTAATCATGGTATTATGTATCCAACTCCATTGAATTTAAATTATTTTTGGAGTTTTGGTTCAGCAGCAGGTATTCTTTTAGTTTTTCAAATTCTTACAGGTATATTTTTATCTATGCATTACGTAGCTGATATAAATTTAGCATTTAATAGTGTTGAACATATTATGCGTGATGTAAATAATGGATGGTTTTTACGTTATATGCATGCAAATGGCGCGTCTGTTTTTTTTATTTTAGTTTATATACATATATTTCGAGGATTATATTATGGGTCGTTTATTTATCCAAGAGGTTTATTATGGGTTAGTGGTGTTGTTATTTTTATCTCGATGATGGCAACTGCCTTTTTAGGTTATGTATTACCTTGGGGACAAATGAGTTTTTGGGGGGCGACAGTAATTACGAATTTATTTTCGGCAATTCCAGTTATTGGACATTCTATTGTAGAGTGGCTTTGGGGTGGTTTTTCAGTTACCGGAGCAACATTAAATCGTTTTTATAGTTTACATTTTTTACTACCATTTGTAATTGTTGGGTTAGTATTAATTCATTTAAGTTTATTACATAAACTTGGCTCAAATAATCCTATAGGAATTAATGAAAATCTTGAAATTATTACTTTTCACTCATATTTTTCAATTAAAGATGTTTTTTCATTTTTAATTGTATTATTTTTATACTTATATTTAATTTTTTATAAACCTAACCTTTTAGGCCATTCAGATAATTATATTGTTGCAAATTCTTTAGTTACTCCAGCTCATATTGTTCCTGAATGGTATTTTTTACCTTTTTATGCAATATTACGCTCAATTCCTGATAAATTGGGAGGAGTAATTGCAATGTTTAGTGCAATTGTAGTACTATTATTTTTACCTGTTTTAAATACTTCGTGTATTCGAGTTGCAAATTTTCGCCCATTATATAGTATATTCTTTTGGTTTATTTTTGTAGATTTTCTTTTATTAGGATGGTTAGGACAACAACCAGTTGAAACCCCGTTTATAGAATTAGGTTTAGCTTTAACTATTTTTTATTTTGTTTCTTTTATTTTTATTATGCCTTTGATTGGTTTAATTGAATATATATTAATATTTTTTTTTACTTTTATAACATTCAATAATTAATATTTTTACTATAAATTAATATACATTTTTAAAAAGAGCCTTCTAATTAGGTTTTTAATTTACTACGTTTTAATATTATATTTATGCCTCAATTTGATATATATAGCTGGGCATCAGTCTGCTTTTGGACATTAGTTTTTTTTCATTTCACTTATATCTTTTTATTACGTAATTTATTTATTCCTTTATGTGAAATTGATAAATTTTATGATAAATTAACATTATTAACTACCTATAAAACACCACAAAAATTTTCAAATTTTATTTATTCACAATATATTCCAAGAGTTAAATTTTCGTCAACTAGTAAAATGGTTGGATAAACTAAACGTTGAATTTTTTATAAGTATTAATAATTTAACTTAGAAAAAATTATACATAAGTATTTAGTAATAATATTATGCCTCAATTTGATATTTATAGTTGGGCTTCGGTCTGCTTTTGGACATTAGTTTTTTTTCATTTCACTTATATATTTTTATTACGTAATTTATTTATTCCTTTATGTGAAATTGATAAATTTTATGATAAATTAACGTTATTAAATACCTATCAAACACCACAAAAATTTTCTCGTTTTATTTATTCACAATACAATCCAACTATTAAACTTTCTCGTACTTCAAATTAAAAATATTATAATTATGACATTTACATTATTATTAGAACATATTACTTCTATTTTCCTTTTTATCTTAATATTGGTGGAATCTATTTTTTCAGCTATTTTTTTAAGTTTTCAATATGTTAGTTATCTTTTACATTTAACATATCCTACCTATTTTCAAAATTCGGCGACCTATGCACATGAAAGTATGATAGTGTTTTATGATAATATGATGCATATTTTATTTTATACTTTAGGAGCTGTTATAGTTATTTTAACTTTAACTATTCTAAGATTTAATAATAATACAACAAGTGTACAACAAATAATAAATCTATTAATTAATATAATAAATTTTCTAAAAACTACTCTATTTGGACTTTTAAAAAAGTTTAATATTAATTTAGAAAATTTGTTAAATAGTGATAATAAATTAGTATTAGCGTTTACTAAATATTTAACTATCGGTTTTATGCGTCGACGTTATTATAAACATGAATCCTTAACTGAATTTATTTGGACAATTGTTCCTTTTTGTATAATTGGTATTATTGCTGCTCCATCATTTACCTTATTATATTCATTAGCAGAAATATCAGAACCAGTATTAACATTAAAAATTATTGGTCATCAATGGTATTGGTCATATGAATATGGAGATTTTATTGATGATAATTGTTCAATTGCTTTTGATTCATATATGATTCCCTCAGATGATTTACAAAAAGGACAATTACGTTTATTAGATGTTGATAATCATGTATTATTACCAATTAATACCACTATTCGTTTAGTTATAACCTCTGCTGATGTAATTCATTGTTGGACTATTCCAAATTTTGGAGTAAAAGTTGATGCCTGCCCGGGACGTTTAAGTCAAACAATTTTATATTTACCATATAAAGGATGTTATTATGGTCAATGTAGTGAAATTTGTGGTATTCAACATGGATTTATGCCTATTGTTGTTGAAGCTGTTTCAAATAAAATGTTTAAGCAAATGATTAATAGTTCTATAAATTAAATTATTTTATTAAACTAGTTTAAAATTTGCTAAAATGTAATATTTTTATAAAAACTATAAATATATATAACTAGCAGATAGACTTTTTATCTAATATAAACGCTGTGGTGGTGGAATTGGTAGACACAGTAGATTTAGGATCTATTTGTTAGGGGTTCAAGTCCCCTTTACAGCAAAATCTTTTTCGTCTAACGGTTAGGACGTTACTTTTTCATAGTAAGAATATGGGTTCAATTCCCATAAAGGATGTTATTTACTTGGCGGAGTTGGTAGACGCGATAGATTTAAAATTTATTCTTTATAAAAAGGCATTGGTTCGAATCCAATAGTAAATATAAAGTCTATATAGCTCAGGGGTAGAGTGTGGGATTGAAAATCCAAAGGTCAGTGGTTCAAATCCACTTTTAGACAATCGTTGAAAAAATGGCTGAGTGGTTAAAAGCAATAGATTGTAAATCTATCGAAATATTTTTCTACATAGGTTCGAATCCTATTTTTTTCAAGCGTTCTTTAATAGCTCAGCGGTTAGAGCAAACAGCTGTTAACTGTTAGGTCATAGGTTCAAATCCTATTTGAAGAGTTTAATTTTATATAAAAATTTATGCTTAACTATTATTGTAATAATTATACTACTATTTTATTTTTTATAAGTTTTAGTTTTATTTTAGGTTGTCTAATATTAATTTTTTCGTTTTTTTGTTATACATATAGTCCTACATTAAATAAATATTCAATTTATGAATGTGGTTTTGATCCTTATGATGATGCAAGGCAAAAATTTGATGTACGTTTTTATATTATAGCTATTTTATTTTTAATTTTTGATTTAGAAGTACTATTTTTAATTCCGTGGTGTGTATCGTTAAGTTTTTTAACAGAAACAGCTTTTTGGGGATTATTTGATTTTATTATTGAAATTGTAGTTGGTTTATTTTATGCCTGGGTTGTGGGTGGTTTAGATTGGATTTAAATTATGAAATATTTACAAATTAAAGATATTAAAAAGCGTGCCTTTTATAACAAATTTGAAAAAAAAAAAATAGTAGAAAAACTATCAAACATTAAATTATTAAATTATAATCATTATTTAAAAAAATTTAAAATGTATTCAAAACGTATACATTTTTTAATTTTATATAATAAAACTATTAAATATAATAAACGAAAATATAAATATAACACACAATTAAATAATCGTTGTTTATTAACGAATAGATCACGTGGTTCTTTAAAAACTTTTCGTTTATCTCGTATTATTTTACGGGAGTTAATCATATCAGGCGTTATTCCTGGATATAAAAAATCAATATGGTAAAAAAATATATTATAGGGCACTATTTATTTAATACATTTAAAAAGTCTAAAAAAATTAACGTTTTATTAATGAATCAAAAAACTAAAGATATTTTTTTTTTTATTAATAGTAAAAAATTAATGAAACATAAATATTATAGTAAGGGTGGATTACAAAAATATCAAAAAAATAGATTTAAAAAATATATTAAAAATTTAGTTAAAAAATATTTCTTATTAATTCGATTATCACAATTAAAAAATTCTAAACAAACTATTGAAAAAAATTTATATAAATTATTAATTAATTTTTTTATAAAAGATGGGAATGTTTCTCGAATAACAAAAATTATGGATAAAATATTTACTAAATTAATTCATGAATTTAAAATAAGTAAACGTCTTTTACTTTTAAAAATTTTTACAACTCATATTTTTTATGTTGAAGTAAAAAAAATTAAAAGTCGAAGACGTATTAATCATGTTCCTTTTTTAATTAAACAAAAACGAAGTTTTTATTTAATATTATCATGGTTGCGAGAAGCAGTTAAAAATAATAAGCAAACAAATCGTTTAGAAGATAGTTTATATCGTGAATTATATAATCTTATTACTTTAAAACAATCAAAGGTATTTGAATCAATTGAAAATAATAATAAGTTAGCTATTCTTAATCGTTCAAAAATACATTTTAGATGGTAAATTATGCGAAAAAAATTATATAAAGCAAATAATTTTATATTATATAATCTAAGGCATCAAATATTATTACAACGTAAATATTTAATCGGACCGCGTATAGGTAAGCGCTTTTTAAAACAAAGTTATTTTTAAAACTTTAATTTTTTAGATATGTTATTAAGATTAAAAGAAGGAATATATTAAAAATATGATAAAAGCTAATAAAAAAAATATATTAAAAAATTATCGTTATCATAATGATGATATTAAAATACATAAATCATGGATGTTTAAAAAAAGAACAGTACATGGTTTTCATTTAGTTGATCCAAGCAATTGGCCAACTATTACAGCATTATCAGCATGTTGTTTAGTTATAGGTTTTATTAATTGGTTTCATGGATTAACATCATCTATTTTATACAGTGGTTTAATCGCCCTTATTATATGTGTTTATTTATGGTGGAGAGATACCTTACGTGAAGGTTTTAATTTTGGTTTTCATACTACTCAAGTTTTTAAAGGGTTACAATTAGGTTTTCTATTATTTATTGTATCAGAAGTGATGTTTTTTTTTGCTTTTTTTTGGGCATTATTTCATTCTTCTTTTAATCCTTCTCACTTTATTGGAGCAATTTGGCCTGCTGCAAATATTACAATTGTTTCGCCTTGGGATATTCCATTAATTAATACTATTATATTATTAACTTCTGGAGCGACTATTACCTGGTGTCATAATTATTTATGTACTTCTGTAAAAAATGAATCAGTAATTAGTTTAGCAATTACAATCGGTTTAGCTATTTTTTTTTTTAATATTACAAGGTTATGAATATACTTCAGGTCCTTTTAATATTTCAGACAGTGCTTATGGCTCTGTATTTTTCTTATTAACTGGTTTTCATGGTTTTCATGTTTTTATTGGAACATGTTTTTTAACTATTTGTTTAATTCGTTTTTATTTTAAGAATTTTACACAAAATCGACATTTTGGTTTTGAAGCGGCAGCATGGTATTGGCATTTTGTTGATGTTGTTTGGTTATTTTTATTTATTGTTTTATATTGTTGGTCTCTTTAAAATTATTTTATTAAATACATTATGCAAAATTTTATTACTTATAGTCCTTTAGAACAATTTAAAATCTTACCACTCTTATCTATGAATTTACATTTTTTTGGATTTAATATCGCTTTTGATATTAATAATTTAACCATTACATTCATTAGTTTTTTTTTATGTTATGTAATATTTATTACTTTATTAAAAAGCCCGACTACAAATACTTTATTTGTTTTTCCACAAGGTTCACAAATATTTTTCCAACGATTCTTTGCTGGATGTAAAGAAATTGTTCAACAAAATTTAAGTGTACGATATTATGAACATTCAATTTTTCCATTTATTTTTTGTTTAGCATTTATTTTAGTAACTTTAAATGTTGGTAGTTCTATTCCAATGACTATGTGTGCAACTAGTCAAATAGCTGTTGTAGGATCTTTATGTTTAATGTTTTTTTCAGGAACTATTTTATTTGGTTTATTTTATAGAGGTTTAACTTTTTTACGAACTTTTTATGCGCCAGGAACAGATGTAATGTTAGGTACTTTATTAGTACCAATTGAATTAATTGCCTACTGTTTTAAACCTTTAAGTATTTTTTGTCGGTTATGTTCAAATTTAATGTCAGGACATACAATTTTAAAAGTTATTTTTGGTGCAGTTTATGGATTAACAAAAATTTCAAGTGGAGGTTTATTTTTAGCAATAATGACTTCATTTATTTTATTTTTAATTATTCCGTTATTTATGCTAGAATTTTTAGTATATTTAATACAAGCGTATGTTTTTGTTGTGTTATATTGTTTATTTTTTAAAGATACATTAGGACATTATCACCGACATTAAAAGTTTATTTACAATTTTAATATAGATTTATAATAAATCTCTATTTAATCATTACAACATTAGTTTTTACATATGAATAAATCTGTTATATTGAGAGTATTTAATGTTATTTTTTCAGTTTTTTATGAATGGATCTCGGTAAAATGTTCGAATTGGTTTTTTAATTTTATATCTCGATGGATTTTTTCTACAAATCATAAAGATATTGGTATTTTATATTTAATTTTCGGTTTTGGCGCAGGTATTTTAGGAACATTAATGTCCTTACTTATACGTCTTGAATTAGCTGTTCCAGGTAGTTTATTTTTAGAAAATAATTATCAATTATATAATGTAATTGTTACAGGTCATGCTTTTTTAATGATTTTTTTTATGGTTATGCCAATACTAATCGGAGGTTTTGGAAATTTTTTTGTACCATTAATGATTGGAGCACCAGATATGGCCTTTCCTCGTATGAATAATATTAGTTTTTGGTTATTACCTCCATCATTACTTTTATTATTTTTTTCAACTTTCGTGGAGGGAGGAGCAGGAACAGGTTGGACTGTTTATCCACCATTAAGTAGTATAGCTGCACATCCGGGTCCAGCTGTGGATTTTGCAATCTTTAGTTTACATTTATCGGGCGCGGCTTCTATTTTAGGTGCTATTAATTTTATAAGTACTATATTTAATATGCGTCATCCAGGCTTATATTTATATCGTTTACCATTATTCGTTTGGGCAATATTAATTACATCTTTTTTACTATTAATTTCTTTACCAGTTTTAGCAGGGGCAATTACTATGCTTTTAACAGATCGAAATTTTAATACAAGCTTTTTTGATCCTGCTGGTGGAGGTGATCCAATTTTATATCAACATTTATTTTGGTTTTTTGGACACCCAGAAGTATATATTTTAATTTTACCAGGTTTTGGAATTGTTAGTCATATTATTCCTCACTTTGCTCAAAAACCTATTTTTGGGTATAATGGTATGGTATATGCTTTAATTTCTATTGGCGTTTTAGGTTTTGTAGTTTGGGCTCATCATATGTATACTGTTGGTTTAGATGTGGATACCAGAGCATATTTTACTGCCGCAACAATGATTATTGCAGTTCCTACAGGAATTAAAATTTTTAGTTGGTTAGCAACATTATGGGGAGGTAATTTAACTTTAAATACTCCAATGTTATTTGTATTAGGTTTTATTTTTTTATTTACTGTTGGTGGAATTACCGGCGTTGTTTTATCAAATGCTGGTATTAATGCTTTAATGCATGATACTTATTATGTTGTTGCTCATTTTCATTATGTATTATCTATGGGAGCAGTATTTAGTATTTTTGCTGGTATTTATTTTTGGTTACCAATTATTACTGGCCGGGAATATTCAGAAACCTTAAGTAAAATTCATTTTTGGACTTTTTTTATTGGAGTTAATTTAACCTTTTTCCCAATGCATTTCTTAGGTTTAGCTGGTATGCCACGCCGTATTCCAGATTATCCAGATGTATATGCCGGTTGGAATGCGATTGCTTCATTAGGATCATATATTTCAATTTTATCTGGTCTTTTATTTTTATTTATAATATTTATGACTTTTTACAATCGTAAAAAAGTGTAAGTTAAAAATGATTTCTTTAAAAATTAATAATAGAGTATTTTTGATAAAAAAAGGGATTTCTATTCTAGAAGCATGTAAAAGTATAGGTTTATATATACCTCGATTTTGCTATCATGAATATTTATCCGTGGCAGGGAATTGTCGCATGTGTCTGGTTGAAATTAATAAAGCAATTAAACCAGTAGCAGCGTGTGCAATGCCCGTAAGTCCAGATATGATTATTAATACTAAAACACCTTTTGTTTTAAAAGCTCGTGAAAACGTTTTAGAAATGCTATTATTAAATCATCCATTAGATTGTCCTATCTGTGATCAAGCAGGTGAATGTGATTTACAAGACCAATCTAAAGCTTTTGGTAATGATTATAGTCGTTTTTATTTTAATAAACGTTTTGTTGAAGATAAATTTTTTAGTTCATTAATTAAAACGGTTATGAATCGCTGTATACATTGTACTCGTTGTGTTCGCTTTAGTATCGAAATATTAGGGGATTCATTATTAGGTACTTTAGGTCGTGGAGTTCATACAGAGATTGGGACTTATAAAAGATCTATGATTACGCATGAATTATCGGGAAATGTTATTGATTTATGTCCAGTTGGCGCTTTAACAAATAAACCGTATGCATTTAAATTTCGTCCGTGGGAATTAAATATTATTGAAAGTATTGATTTAATGGATTCTACTGGGTCTAATATTTATATTAATATTTTTAATGGTTTTAAAATTGAACGAATATTACCAAAAAAAAATATTTATTTGAATGATGTGTGGATTTCAGATATTGTTAGATTTTCTTTTGATTTAATGTATCGTCATCGTTTAGGAAATTGCTTTAGTAAACAAAATCAATTTTTTTTATCTATTAATAAATCCCAAACAGTCTCATGGGTTTCATTTTGGGAATCTTTATATTTATTATATAATAAAACAAAACAAATAACATTTATTATTAATTCATATATTAATTTTGAAAATTTAAATTTATTTAAATTACTTACTTTTAAAGAAAAACGTTTAAAAGTTTTATCTTTAAAAAATAGTTTTTTAGATACAACTAATTTATATCGTTGGAACAAAACAAGTGCTATTTCGACAATAAATACTAATAATACGATTAAAAATTGTTTTATCTTTTCATCAAATTTAAAAATTGAAAATACTATATTAAATTTAAAAATTCGTTTAAAATTTAATAAGAATAATATTAAAATTTATAGCAGTGGTTTTTTTTTTAAATCTAATTTTACAGTTATTTTTATTAATTTAACTATTAAATTTTTTTTTAGTTGGTTAACTGGGAAAAATAATATACTTTCAAAAAATTTTATTAAATCTAAATCGTCATTAGTTGTTATTGGTAAAAGTTTACATTCTAATGGATCAAATTTTTTATTTGGTCTACTAAAAGAAAAAATTCCTTCATTACTATTATATACATTTTCTCTTGCAAGTAATGATGAAGGATTTAATTTATGTAATTTTAAAAAACTTACGAAAAAACAATTAAGCCAGACTAAAACAATTGTAGCTGTTGAACTAGATGATATTTCTGAAACACGAAAATTATGGTTAAATAAAAATAAATTAGTTTGGTTACACAGTTTTGGTTCAATTTTTTGTAAAAAATCTTACTTAAGTGGTGCATTATTTTTACCTCTTGAAGAAGGAGGTACATATATTAATTTTGAACAAAAACCTCAATTAGCCGCTCGCTTAGCTGTTGATTTATGTAATAGTTTAACATTAGATTATATATTAAATTTTATTCAATTAAAAATTTTTAAAACTCCTAGTTTAAAAATTTCAAATATAAGAATTTTTCAAATTTTAAATGAGTTATTAAATTTCAATAAATTATTGTATACAATGGGTTTTTTAATTTTAGAATCAAATTTAAATACCGTGTATTATTCACCGAAACTATATTTTACTTATTTACCAGGAAAATCTCTTGTCGAAGATTTTTATAGGTCAAATTTTATGTTAAAACAATCATTAATAATGATTCAATGTTCACGTCAAACACGACACTACCAAGGTAGCTTGGGATATTATTAAAATTATGCATGTACAATTCTATATAAACATTTTTATTTATTTATTTGGTCTTTTAGGTTTTGTTTTAAATCGACGTAATATTTTATGGTTTTTAATTTGTTTGGAAATGCTACTATTAAGCATTAATTTAAATTTTATTATTTTTTCTATTTATATTGATGATTTATATGGGCAATTATTTTCATTAGTCATATTAATTGTGGCTGCAGCTGAAGCTTCTATTGGTTTAGCTATTACGGTAGGATATTATAAAAATAGAGTTAGTATATCAACTACAGCTCACCTACTATTAAAAAATTAATAAGCTAGGAAAACATTGATCATATTAAAAAATTATGTAAGTACTCTTAATTTTGAATTAGAGAAAACATCTAATAAAAAAACTATACTTACTTTAAAAATACGTCTCACAAAAATTTTTACTAAACTATTTATGTATAGTTTAATTATTCCATGTAAAATTATAGGATTTCTTTATTTATAATTTTCGGTTTTCGTAGTTTGTTCTATTGAATTTATTTGTTATATAATTCATCTATTAATTCGTCTTATGACACCACGTACAGAAAAATGTATTAATCCAGATAAATTAGGGTATATTCCAGATCATGTTGCTGGAGCAGTTATCTATGATATAATAGCGTGGTGGGTTTGTACTTTTTTAACTAAGTTTCTTTGTAAACCTATTTTAATGCCACTACGACAATATATTCATTCGTTATCGGCATATCTTATTCCATTTGGGAAATTATTAGTTGTTATTGAAATTCAAATAAAAGAAATAATAGAATTATTAAAATAAAATTAAAATACATCAATAATAATATATTTTGCATATCACGAAAGCGACGGTCGTTTTTGGTGTAAATCCTTCTTTTTTAATAGGGTAAGTGGTTGAAAGTATTAGTTTTAAAAACAAATGCATTTCTATACTGTGGGTTCAAAGCCCACCTTATCCTATGTTATTAAGATGGTCCTTGCGTAAAAATTTTAAACATAAGAATATTTCCAATTTTTAATGAATTCTTAAATTTCAATAAAATTTTTAATTATAAAATTAAATACGATCTATTATTCACTAAAACTATATTATTATGTTAAATGAGTTGAAAATATGGGTGTCAATATTACGGTAGGAGGTAGTAGATTATAAAAAGAGAGTTAGTCTTATAAGTTAAGACACACTTTAATATTAACAGTTATGAAAAAATTTATTCAATTAAAAAATTATCTCAATATATCTTAATAACAATTTTGTATCAGCTAAGATCTCTGATAAAACTCAACTAAGTTTAAAAAATACATACTATAAAATG
>MDTF01004457.1_pt1 | contig 33977 bp, 31 predicted proteins | sample 811191 | NCBI WGS metagenome assembly MDTF01 (sample SAMN05326649, study PRJNA326480) | marine metagenome | isolation source: seawater | place: Southern Ocean | collected 2011 | reverse complement strand
TATATTTACTAGTTTTAATGGTTTGCTTGAACCTAATAAAATAATACCAGATTTATAATTTTTTTTAACAAGCTGTTCAATAAATGAATTTAATTTGTCTATTAAAAGAATGTTATTAAATAAATTTTCTTTATTATAAATGATCACTGTTCTATTTTCTTTTAATTTAGATACTAAGCTTGAAAAAAAATTATTTTCTATTCCTGTTCCTATTATTCCTGGTATCCTAATTATAAATACTTTAATTTTTAAATTTAAAAACAATTTTTCAGCAAATAATTTTGATTTAGAGTAATTATTATTTTCATTAAGATAAATTTTTTCATTAACTTTACCTTTGTTTTTGTCGGAATAAACAGCTACTGAGGAGAAGAAAATTAGTTTTTTTATATTTTTGTGTTTTTTGATAATTTCAAATATTTTTTTGTTTATCTGGTTATTTACTAGATAAGTTTTTTTATTATTATCAGTTAAACTTGCCGCGTGACAAACAACATTGACATCTTCTGGCATTATAAATTTTTTATCAAGTATGTCTTTTTTGTAAAGTATTGTGTCACTTGATTTTTTATATTTTATTTTTTTTCTTGAATTAATATAGCATTTATATTTATTTCTTATCAGATAATCAGTTAATTTTTTGCCAATTCTACCACTTCCACCAGTTATAAAAATTATATTTTTTTTTTTCATTATTAAATTAATCTAAATATTAATTTGTTTACTTAAATTCTCGATTTAATTATTTTTATTGTACGTATTTAACAACAAATTAAATTTTTTATTATTTTTTTTTAATTCTTTAAAACTACCCTCTGCTTCGATTTTTTTATTTGATATTAGTATTATTTTATCACAGTATTTAAGGGTGTTAAGTCGATGCGTAATCAAGATTCTAGTTGAGCTCTTAAAATTTTTTTTTATATTATTAAAAATTTTTTTCTCTGTATTTGAATCTAAAGAATTTGTGGCTTCGTCCATGATGATTAATTCCGGATGATTGTAAATAGCCCTAGCTATGATTATTCTTTGAATTTGACCACCACTCAATCTGACTCCGTTTTCTCCAATAATGGTGTTGTAAGATTTTTTTAAATTCTTTTCTATAAAGCTAGATATTTCAGCAATTTCGCAAGCTCTCTTGACTTTTTTATAGTTAAATTTTCCAAATGCTACATTGGCTCCTATGCTTGAGTCTAGCAAGTATCCTCTTTGTGGTGCGTAACCTATGCCTTTTATATTTAAAATTTGGTTTCTATTTATAGCTAAATTATTATTGTCATACATGATTTTTCCAGAATTCGGCTTTAATAGGCCTAACAATAAGTCAATGAATGTAGTTTTTCCGCTACCGCTTTCTCCTGCTACTCCAATAAATTCACCTTTTCTTATTTGTGTGTTTATTTTACTTAATGATTTTGATTTTGCATTTTGAAATTGATAACTAACATTGTGAAAATTAATTTTTTTTTCTAACGATCTTTCTATAATCTTTTTTTTTGCACCCATAGAACTGTAGGTAATTGAAGCATTATAATAATCTCCAAAAAGTTGATCAAAATATGCACTATTATATTTGATTTGAATCATGTTTGTGTATATTTGAAACATAGATGGCATAATTCTCTTTAAGGCCATGGCTAATAAGCCAAGTAAGGGAATTAGATGATATAAGCTTTCGAATTTACCTGCTATGAAAACAGCGACAACTAAAATTAAGCCAAAAAGAAAAACTTCAATTAAAGCGCTTGGTATATAAGAGTAAAGATTTATTTTTATGTTAGCACCTGTATACAATTTTAATTTATCTAAATAATTTGATAAAAAAAAGTTTTTATTATTATTTATTTTTATTTCCTTAAATGAGCCAAATGCATCTGTAATTACTTTAGAAGAGCTTGAAAAAAAACTAGGCACAATCTTTCCTAAATCACCTATTTTATTTTTAATTTTTTTAAATAATAACAAATAAAATGCAGCAAGAAAAAAAGATATTATTAAAGTGACTGCTGGTTCGTATAAAAGTAAAAAAAATATAATTATTAGAGTGGTGAATAAATTTTGAAAAATTGCAAATATAGGTCCGATATAACCTACTATAATATTATGCATTCCAACTAATATTTTTTGAAACATGTTAGCTGAGCTTGACACTAGGTAGTTTGAATAACTTTGACTTAAATAATAATTAAAAACTTTAAAAGATGTTTCTTTAAAGTAATTTTCAAAAACATAATCTTTGTAATATTGAGATAGAACTTTCATAGTTTGATTGATGAATAATGAAAATAAAGTTACTAAGCCAAAAAAAATTGTTAAATCTTTATTGTTAAGATCTAATTCACTCTTAATAAATAAAATAATTCTATTCGTTTCTATTAGCTCAGGATTTATTAGAACACTTAAAAATGGTAATATGGAAACGATACCTATTAAGTCGGTCAGACTAGCTGTTAATGAAATAATTATTAAAAAAAATATTTGTCTTTTATGCTTAGCTTCTAAAACTTTCCAGATTTTTATAAATTTTTTGTCTATCAAGTTATTAGGATTTATATTTTTTTAGAAGATTTATTATTTTTTTAACATCTGACATTTTGTAACCAGGACCTGAAGGGAGTCTAATAACATTTTTTGAAATAAACAAGGAATTATCTAAATTTTTATTGCTATCAAATAAATTGGTTTCACTTAGCGTTCTTAAGTTGTAATGAAGTTCAATATTATTAGATTTGCAGTAATTAATAAAATTTTTTCTATTTTTTACAATAGCTAATATATAAATTGGTAAGGTTTTTTGTATTTTAGAATTTAAAATTTCAATATGTTCACTGTCCTTAAAAGAGTCTACATACAAATTATTTATATCTTTTACACGTCTAACATTGCTATTTAATTTAGATAAATTTACTAATCCAATACTTGCGTGCAAATTACTCGGTTTTAAATTTAACCCACTAATACTCGATACCTCCATTTTAGCATTTTCTGGACTTGCGTTAACTCCATTATTTCTTATAGAAAATAATTTGTCTGCTAGTTTATCTGAATTTGTTACGCAAAATCCTCCATAAATCATATTTGTCAATTTACTAATTCCAAGCGAAAAACAACCTATTTCATGCAGTGTTCCACAAAAAGATTTTTTATTAACTTTAACTGGAAAACATTGAGCCGCATCCTCTATTACAGAAAATTTAAATTTTTTTTTTAAACTTTCAAATTCTTTATTATATGTAGGTACCCCATTAAGATGCACGAGATAAACTAGATCTGGTTTATATTTTTTAATATTTTTATTTAATAAGCTAAAAGATACATGTAAAGAATTCTTTTCCGTATCAATTAACAAAATTTTTGAACCCATTATTTTTGCAGGATTTATTGTTGCTATCCAAGTCATATTTGTGCAAATAACTTTTGACTTTGAATTAACATTTAAAGCAATTGTTGCCATCATTAATGCACTGGTACCACTTGTTGTTAAAATTACATGCTTTACTTTTAATATATTTTTTAATTTTTTTTCAAGTTTTTGACAGCTTAATCCCATCGTCATTTTATCTTTATTAATAAGTTTTTTTAATTCATTAATATAATTTTTTTTTTCAACAGATGGTTTAAACCAGGTAAAGTTATTTTTATTCATAAATTAATTCCAATCAGGGTAAAAGTTTTTATTTTTTGAAAATTTTCCTTTACTAACTTCATAAAAAATTAAATAACGTGATTTAATGATAAGTGTGTGTAAAGTTTTTTGTGGAATTTTATAGTAGAAAGCTTTTTTAGAACCAAACTCCCCCATTTTTATAGTTTTAATTAATTTTTTTTTTTTACTGTAGATCAAAACATCTACACTTCCTTTTATAATCATCATCGACTCGGCATTTTTAGGGTGCATGTGTTCTTTAACTTTGTAATTCCTTGGATGAATTATTATCATTTCATTTAAAATATCTTTTTTATTTTTATGAGTACAAAGTCTAATAGTTCTATCTGGGTTTTTATCTGCTAATTTAATTAAATGATTTATATCATTTTTGCTTATAGAAATTATACCACTTTTAGCGTAGAGAACTTTATTGCTTTCTTTTCTAGTTTTGATCATTTTAATTAAATATATCTATATTTTTTTCTAAAAATTTTTCGCTAGGTGTTGCAAATATAAATAGGCTTATAGAGAAATTTTTTTTTAAAAGTTGGTTTCCCTTTTCTATAAATTTTTTTTGTAATTTTCCTAAATTAAAATTTTTTTTTGTTTGTTTTTGATTGTCTGTTCGATCCATTAATTCTTTAACAGCATCAACTATATCATCACTTGTATTTTCAATTAACTCTAATCCCTTGTTGGTAAGTGTTTGGCTTATATTGTGTTGTATTGCCATATAATTTGAACTAAAAAACTCATCTAAATTTACTTTTTTTCCATTTTTTTTATATTTTAGAATTCTGGGTAAAAATAAATCACATTTATTCATTCCAATTAAAGTTGTGATTAACGTTGTATCAGCAATTAAACTAGGCACACCAAAGTAATCTGCGAATAACATGTGCCCAGAGTCTGTGCCTACATAAAATCTGCTGTTTGCAGACAAATATACGTCCCAAAAATCACTTTTATTCACATGGTGGGCATAATCAATTACACCCGGTAATTTTTTAATAATTGGCATTTTTTTGTTGCCCATTATAAAAACTTTGCCTCCTGCTTTTGTAATTAGCTCTATACTCTTATAGTATTTATTTATATCAGAATTTCTAAAGGACTCTAGATCATGGTCCTTTTTGGTATTACCCGATCTTGCGTGAATAGTAACATACCAATCATCAGAGCTAACGCCAAAATTTTCTTTCAGCTCTCTATCTCCTCTTTTTGAATCTTCTTCGGTTAATTTAAAAAAAGGGCTATCAATTTTTTCTATAGTTTTTTTTTGTAAAAGTTGATTTTTCGAAAATTCATTAATAAAATAACTTTTTTTATAAGGAGAGACCCCCAGATCTAGCGGAGATCTAAAATATTTTTCTAAAAATAAAGTATTATAGCTAAATTGATGGCCTTTAAGAATTTTTATACGCTTTGCAAAATAACTAAATAGAGTTTTATTGGTAATTAAGTCATTAGTAGAATTCACGAAGGTAATAGGATGGTTGTCTATTAATCCCATTTCTTTAGCCTGTATTAAAGTTGATGCATTGTGTGTGTTACCAACAGAACCACAAAATACTTGCCAAGGAATAAAATACTGAAACTTGTGATCTAACTTTAATTTTCGTAAAAAGGTTAACTGAATGTCAATATAATTTTTTAGTTCATAAAAAAAATTAAAGTTATTATTGTTGAGAAATGAATAGTAACTTTCTAGAACTAAAATATTTGTAGGAAATTTTTTTTTTAACTCTAGATGAGCTTTTTTTTTCGCTTGAAGATTTTCAATTTTTTCAATTTGGTCAATTAATTGTTGTACATGCGATTCTTTAAATTCTTTAGATTCTTTGTAAGTTAAAATTTTATAATTTATAGGTTTTAATAAATATCTAAAAAATAAAACTATTATAAATTTTTTTATTTTATTTAGAATTTTCATTATAACAATTATCAAAATAATTTTATTTAGAATTAATCAATTGATACTTTGGCAATGGGATTATAAAACTTCCACCATTTTTTAAAAATTTTTTGTGTTTTTTTATTATTTGATTTTTATATCTCCAAGCAAGTATTATAATACAATCTGGATTATCTTTGTAGATTTTTGAGGATGCTTTAACTGGAACATTAAACCCTGGACTATATAAACCCTGCTTAACTTTAAAATCATCATATAAGCTATCAAGAAAATTTATATTATAGTGGTGCATTAACGTTGTGGATGTTGCCGAAGCACCATAGCCAGATATTGTTTTTTTTTTTAAAATTAAATTTTTTATTTTTTTTTCAAAAATACTTCTTGCTTTTCCAATTTTATTTGAAAATTTTTCAAATATATATTTTTTACCAAAACCATAACTCTTTTCCTTGCTTATACAATTTTCTACTGATTTATCGGGTCGCTTTGATCCATTTAATAGTTGTATTACACACCTCATGGAGCCACCTTTAACATTGTTTGTTTCTACTCCAATAATTTCTAGACCTAATTTTTTAAAATATTTTTTCAAAGGTTCAATGCGAAAGTAAGATAAATGTTCGTGATATATAAAATCCCAAACAAAATTTTTAATTTGTAATGGCAGATAAAATGTTTCAAAGAAAAAAATACTGTCTTTATTCATCAAATTTTTTATTCCTTCAAAAAAATCATCTAAATTATCAATATTTGCAACTACGTTATTAGCAGAAATTACTGAAGCTATTCCAAAATTTTTCTTTATTTTCTTTGAAAAATTTTTTGAAAAAAAATTTACTAATGTTTTAATTTTATTTTTTTTTGCAATACTGGCAATGCTAGACATCGGTTCGATTCCTAAAACTTTTAAATCTTTTTTTTTAAAATGACTCAAAAGTGTTCCATCGTTACTTCCTATGTCGATGACTAAGCTTTTTTTTTGTGGTTTATATTTTTTTATAATTGTTTCAGCAGTTTTTTTAAAATGTTCAGAGAGTCCAAGGGAACTGGAGGTTTCATAGGTATAATTTAGGTAAACTTCTGATTGATCGATAACGTGATCTAATTGCACGTTTCCACAAATTTGACAAACGTCTAAATTTAAAGGAACTAATTTTTTTTTTTTTGATAAATTTGATCTGGACACGTAATCATCGGCCCACGGGCTTGGATTTAAAATCAAAGATTTCTTCAATCTTTTCCCTTTGCAAAGTCTGCAGTTATTTCTTTTGTAGTATTTCACTCGGTAAATTAAGTTTTGACTTGTTGTTTTTACTCAACTGATAAATAAAGTCGCGCCATGTTCGCTCGCAAGAGAATTCTTCCGAGACCAATTAAATCCGTTCCATATTGATCTTCGTAAGTCTTAATAAGATTTACTTGATCTTTAGTATGGGTTAGTTTTGTTTCGATTCCTTTAGAAACATAGGTTTCTAGTGGATCTATACTAAAATGATTATCTAATAGTTTCTTAAAATCATAGTGAAATATTTTTTCTCTAACAGAAGAGGTGTTTAAGCAATCATTTTTTCTTAGAACGCTAAATTCATATAACTCATCTAAGTAATTATTCATATTTTCTTCAAGAGTATTTCCCTTTTTAAGTAAAAATTTTGCAGCTTTATAAGCAATCTTGTGTAAATCTTTTATGTTAAAAAAAACTGCTAAAGCTCTAAATTTATACAGTTCATTAGTTCCAAATTCTCCATCAATATATTTTTTAATAACACCTGGTTCCCTAGTAAATTTTTCTAATTTTTTTGGTTCGCTACTTAAGTTTTTCTTTTCTTCTGCATTGAACTCCTCGTAAAATTTAGAAAAAACTGGATCATTTATACTTAATTCATGAACTTCTTTTATAAAATCAGATCGTTTTATGTTATATCTCCGTAAAAAACCCATTAGATCAGCGAGAATTGAATCGTTATTAAAAATTTCTACTGTTAGGTCAAATTTTCTACATTCTTGATAAGCGTCGTAAGGCATGGTTTTGTTGGCAACACATATTTCTTCTATCTCTGCTACTGGAAATTTTTTTCCTAAAATGCTGTATTCGCCAAAACATCTCGGTAATACTCTATACCTTGTCATATATTCCCATTTTTTTCTAGATTCAGTTGTTGTTGATTGAGTTCCTGGCAACATCATAAATTGGTATAGTCTAATAAATTTCATGTCTGCATCTAACATGTCAGAAACAGTTTTCATGTGTTTCTCTTTTGTGTCTCCTTCTAAGCAAAGAATAATTTCTGCCTCACTTTGCCCACCTACATTTTCAATAGCCTTAGAAAAGTTTACTAATACATCCTGTGAGACATTTACTCTCTTAATTTCTTTTAATACTTCTTTATCTGTTGATTGAACTGCAGCTGTTGCTGGTAGCGTATCGCCTAGAATCTTAACTATTTCAACTGTTCTTTCTTTGCCAGTTTTTGCAGTCGCGGCCAAAACAGTAAATGGGTAACCTTTGTGTCGATCTTGACATTTTTTTATTGCTTTGGCTGTATCAATATCCTTGGGAAACATTCCAAAATTTGCATCTGTTATTTGTAAATCTTTTACTTTTACTCTAGAGGCTATATATTCTAGCTCCTCTTCAATTCTATCTTGGGGATAACGAGGAGTCTTAGTGAAATATGAACCTCCCTCCCAACAAAATGTACAAGTAAACGGACAACCTCTTGTTGACTGCATCATTGGTATTAGTATGTCATCAAAAAACTTATCTAACATTCCGGTAAGATAGGGTGAGGGCATAGTTTCCAGATGAGTAAATTTTTCTCCTAATGGACACCTAACTATCTCGCCTTCATGTAAATATCTTATATTATGAACTAGTGGTTTTTCTTTTAAGAATTTTTCTTTATTAAAATTTACTTTTTTTAAAGCCCTGTAAAGTTCTACAAATGATTTTTCTCCTTCATATTCTAGATAAAAATCAATTGAATCATATTCTTGTAAAAATACTTTTTGTTGGTCAGCCTTATCTGGAAAGTTGGGTCCACCAAAAACTGTAATAGTTCCTGGGTTGGCTTCTTTAATTCTTTTTGCATACTCATGTGCTAACTTAACATTCCAAGAAAAATTTGAGAAACAAGCAAGTTGTGGAATATTTTTATCTAAATAATTACTAAGATCTTCTGGATATTTAAAAATTTCACAATCTATTTCTTCTTTAAGTTCCATTTTTGCATAAGTGGCCACGTAGGCTATACCAAGTGGTATAGTATTGGCTGCAATTATTTGTCCTGTATGCGTTAAGTCTGCAAAAGATATTTTTGTACTCATAGGTATATAAAGTTTTTTTATAGTATTTTAATAAATAATCAAGTTTTTAAGATCACTCAAAATAAATAAATTCGTAGTCCCCTGTGTAATTAGATGTTTTAAAGATCCACTGCCACTCAATATCATCAAAAAAAGACTCAGCTGTCAGTGCCCAACACTGCAGGTTGAATAATTCCTTCTCATTTCTATAACCCTCAACCATCACATAAGCTTTTTTTGAAACTCTTTGTATTTCTTGTAGTGAATTAATTAAAAGATTTAATTTTAAATTATGAAGTGTTGCAAACGAAATAACTAAATCAAATTTATTTTTTTTAAACGGAAATTTATTTTTTGCGTTATGAACAAAAATATTTTTACCTGTAGCAATTTTTGAATTTTTTATTGCATACTTTGAAACATCAAAACCATAAACATTAAGATGTGGTAATATTTTTTTCATTTCATAAAGAATAAAACCTTTTCCACAACCTACATCTAAAACGGAAGAACCATTTTTTAATTTATATCTTTTGATAAGTTTTTTAGCTATAGGTGCCCATCTTCCTGGAATATATTTGTGACCTCCGTAACCAAAACTTCTTTTTCCATCCCAGAAATCATATTCAAATTTTCTAGCAATTTTCATACATTTTACTTTAGAATTGATCATTCTTTCCAAGTAATTTCTTTTTGTAGATTTATGAAGATTAGATACTAAATTTAGTTTTTTTCTCATTTATATTATTTTTTTTATTTTTTTTAAAATTCCACTAAAATCTAAATTGTATTTTTTTAACATCTCATGTTGTCTTCCATAACCTTTTACAAAAGAATCTGGAAAACCTAAATTTGTAATTTTTTTGTTTTTTTCTAATTTTAAAAAATCGTTTATAGTTGAGCCAAGACCACCTATAAGACCATGTTCCTCGATAGTAATTACGTTTACTGTCTTTTTAAATATTTTTTTTATTTCACTTGAGTCTAGTGGTTTAATGGTAGGACAATGGACAATTCCAATTTGCTTTTTTTTTGAATTTAATTCTTTTCTAATTTTAAGAGCTGTATCTAACATCACGCCAGTTGAAACTATAATATTTTTATATTCTTTTCCGATCTTGTAAGGCTTTCCTATTTTAAATTTTTTATACATTCCTTCAGTTGATATGGGGTCACCCCCTTTTGCTATTCTAAAATAAATAGGACCATTATGGTTTATGGTAGCTCTCATCATTTTGCTTACCTCAACTGAGTCAGCGGGAACTAAAATTGTCATGTTTGGTATATTTTTTAATAAAGATATATCGTCCAAGGCTAAATGTGTAGGCCCAAGTGGGGCGTAAACAACCCCTCCACCATTTGCTATTAACCTAACTTTGCTCTTGTGCATTCCGAGATTAATATAAATTTGTTCATAACATCTCCTAGTTAGAAAAGAAGCGATTGTATTTACGTAGGGTATAAAGCCTTCATGGGCCATTCCACTAGCAGAAGAAATTAAATTTTGTTCTGCGGCTCCTTCCATAAAAAATCTATCTGGAAAATCTTTTTTAAAATTTTTTAAAATATCCGGACCAAGATCCGACCCAATAAATACAATTTTTTTATTTTTTTTTGCTGCTGTATAAAGTTCTTCTAAGATTTTTTTTCTCATCTAATTTTATTTATTATTTAAAGATTCTCTTAATAGTTTTATGGTATGAATATCTAGGTTTGCTTTGTGATGCCAGTTTACATTGTTTTCCGCAAAATTAATTCCTTTTCCTTTTATCGTATGGCAAATTAACATTCTTGGCTTGCTTGAATTTTTTTTAGTTAGTGCTAATTTTAAACTTTTTATGTCATGTCCGTTAATTTCTTTTGTAATTAACCCAAAACTAATCATTTTTTGTTTTAACCTATCCAGCCCTGCGACCTCATAAGGTGATCCATAAGTTTGTAAATTATTATGATCTAAGATAACCGTTAGATTACCTAGTTTGTTTTTGTAGGCAGACATCAATGCCTCCCATATTGAACCTTCGTTGGATTCTCCATCTCCTATAACTACATAGACATTGGCTTTATTTTTTTTTATTTTTAGTGCCATTGCCATACCAACTCCGATTGACAAACCCATTCCTAAAGATCCGGTTGTGGTTTCAACTCCTGGGATTTTATAATCTGGATGCCCTCCAAGCATACTATCTGTTTTGCAAAAGGCTTTTAGATGTTTCTTGGATAGGAATCCTTTATCAACTAACATAGCGTATAGAGCTAAACACCCGTGTCCCTTACTTAAAATAAATCTATCTCTATTTTCTAACTTAGTTTTTTTTGGATTAAAATATAAAATATCGTCATATAAAACTCGCAAAATTTCTACTAACGACAAAGAAGATCCGATATGACCTCTCATGCCACCTTCCAAACCGTCAATAATTAAATTTCTTAAATAGACTGATCTTTTGTCTAATTTGAAATTTTTTTTTAGGTATTTAACCATTTTTTATATGTTTCCTTTTTAGCGATATTACAAAAAAGAATAGCTTTTTTTAATTGGCTATCTCTTGCATTTAAAAATTTAAATTTATCAATTCTATTATCTTTACAGTATTTGATAACATTTTTAATTTTAAAATCATTTAAAGCAATAAGTGACCATCTCAAAGCATAATATGGAATAAATGCACTCAATCTACGCTTAAAAAAAACATCATTTTTGAAAATACTTAACATTTTTTTAGTCCAAAATTTTTTTTGGAGATCTGTAAGTCTCATACCTGGGTGGAGTAAAAAATCTGATACAAGCTTAATCGCATCATCTCTACCGAAGTATTCAAAGTCTAAAAAAATAAATTTATTATTTTTTAATTTTAGACAATTATGAAAACCAAAATCTGAGGGGCTTAAAATTAAAGATTGTTTATTTATTTTAACTAAGGAAATTTTTTTACTTATATTATTTTTTATGACTTTTTTCAATGTTGGGTTAAAAAATTTATTTATAAAAGAACTAATTTTTTTTGATGAATTATTTATCGTTAAATTATATTTTTTTTGATTAATTTGATTTTTGATATCATTGAGATTAAAGCACGGTTCTACAGCGTTATATAAATATTTGTTTAGACAAGAACGCGGAATTTTTTTTAATTTTTTAATAAAATTAATCGCTGAGAAAACCTCTAAATTATTAACTGTTTTTATTTGTTTTCCATCTATCCATTCAAATAAGGCAATATTTAAATCAATGTTATGAGAAATTAATTTAGTTATATTATTAAAATTATTTTTTTTCATAGTCGAAATTGCAAGAATTTCTCTTTCAATTCTCTGCCTGCTATCTTCGTCAATATTTGGATATTTTTTTATAGCACCATATTTATGGTCATTAAATTTTACTTTAAATAATTCACTATTTTTTTGTCCCTTAATTTTTTTAAAATATATAATTTTTTTCTTATAAATGTATTCAGCGTATTTTTTTATATGATTAATATTATCATTTCCAAAAATTGCATTTTTGACACTAGACCATGTCTTTGCGTAAATAATTTTTTTATTTTTTATCTTGGGTATATTTTTACTATATAAAATTTTTTTTGTGTTTTTTGGAAAATATTCATGGTTTAAAATTAAAGATAGATCATCTACAAAAAAATTTAATTTTAATTTATCTATTCTTCTTACTTTTTCTAAAATTGTACTCTCAAAGTATATTTTTTCTATGTACGTAATTTTATTTTTCCTTATCCACTTTAGTGCGGAAGATCTAAGTAAGTTTTTTTCTTTATCGTAATGTCCATGAATAGTTTTGTGACTTACTATAAATACTTTAGCATTTAAAATTTTAGATTTTAATAAAAAAGCCTTTAAGCCTGGGTTAATCTTGGCTTTTGACATATATTTGCCATAGACCAGCCCTTGAAGTTTTTTCCAAAGGTTTTCATCATTTTTTTTTATCAGATAAGTTCTTAATTCTATTTTTGAACCTATCCATTTTTTAGGAATTATTTTTAATTTTAAGGCTATTTCTCTAAACGTTTCATCGTAATTCACTATTGTGTTATCAAAATCAAGGCCAATTCTAATGTTCATATATTTTAATCTAACAAAGTAATATTTTTTCTGAGAAAACTAGGGCTAATAATTACGTTATTGTTGAATGCTTGTGATGGATATAATTTCCAATATTTTTCTTGCAGTTCTTTATCTTCTTTATTCAGTATAAGTTTTTTTTCAATAAAAAGCTCCATTTCTAAAAATGCATTAAGTATTTCATCGGGAGTGTTATCGATAATTTTAATATTATTTTCTTTATAATCATTGGTGCTAACATAAAGACCTAAGGGAAATCCATTTTTTTTTGATTTTAGAAAATTAAAGTCAAACATCTGATTGAATGTTATAAATTTATTTTTTTTTGTGTCATAAAGTTTTTTTGGCATAAATATAGTTTTATTTGTCCATGTAGGCAGCCATGGCACATGTACTTTATTTATTATCAACAAAGGTTTAAAAAACATTCTTGCAATTTTATCCAGACCACTTTCTGTTCCCACAAAGAACTTACACTTAAATAATGAATAAACATCATTTTCACTACAGACATTATTAGAACTTGCGTATTCAATAAAATTTTTGTGAATGTAGTCAGTTTTTTCTACTATATTTCCACCTCTAAATATAAAATATTTTTTATTTGCATAATCTAATGTTTTAAAAAAATCTGAAAAAGGAAAATCTCTATATGAATTGTGTGACATATCAAATCCTAAAATCGTTTTTTTTTTATAAGCACCATCCCTGTTCACAAAAACAATTAGATCTTTTTTTTCTTTATTAAGTTCGTTAAAATAATTGAATTTTTGTTCAAATTTTTTTAAATCACTTCTTTTAAGGTTGATAACTGGTTTATCGATAAGCTCTATAAGCTTCTGTACGTTGCCTTTATAAAAAAGATGATCATCTGTCTGGCTTAAATCTTTATGAAATGGATAGTGACCTCCCATAGGTGTTATTAGTAAATTCCTAATATCGTATAAATAAACAGCATTCACCAAAAAAAATTTGATATTATTAAATATTAAAAAAGTTAATGTTTGTTCTAACGGTACTAAAGATATCTCTCTTGAAAGCAAGTTGTAGAAGGTGTAGTTAATTTTTTTAAAGTCTCTTTTAAAATGAATATTTTCATAATAAAAAAAATCCCAATTATTAAAATTCTTAGTTTTTTTCTTATCTGCTATGTACAAATCAAGCCAATGATTATTTCCTATAAATTTTCTTACTTTACAAAATCTAATTTTTTTAAAATAATTAAAAAAAATAATAATAATTATAATTGGTAAATTTACAGTATATAAAATAATTTTTTTTAAAATACTTTTAATAGTCATTGGTAAATTTTAATAAAATATCTAATATTTTTGCTATATTAATGATTGGTTTTTATTAGATAGTTGGTATTTTATTTCAACAAATGTGTGTGTTAAGGTTGTTTTTTTAATGAATTTTCTCATAAATTATAAATATCCACCGTCAATATTAATATTTGCTCCTGAGGCAAATGACGCATGTTTTGAAGCTAACATTATTACAAATGGTGCAATTTCTTCTGGTTTTCCAAATCGTCTAATAGCATGATGGTTTTTTAAATAATTTTTTATTAAACTTGGATTCGCTTTTTCTAATCTGTCCCAGTATTTACCTTCTACCTTTAATATGCCTGGCATTACCGCTGACACAACTATATTATGTTTTGCTAGCTCTCTACTTAATATTTTAGAGTACATATTTAGATATGCTTTAGCACAACTATATGCCGGCGCTGGTGCCTCTCCGTCCGACATTGTGCCACCAGTTATACTATTTGAAGATGAAATGTGCACTATTCTACCCCATTTTTTTTCAACCATATGTGGAGCAAAAACCTTATTTAATTCTATGGCTATTCCCACATTAAACATCCAAACATCTTTCCAGTTTTCTAGTTCAGAAAAAATATCACTACTGCCAATCCCTCCACCAAGATTATGAACTACAACATCTATTTTTTCATTAGTTTTAATAATGTCATTTGCTACTTTTGTGGGTATTTTTTTTTGATTTAAATCAACGGCAATATAGTTATGGCCATTTTTCTCTCCCCCGTATGAATTTATTAATTTTTCAAGCTGATCTTTATTTCTTGCAATAAGGGTTAGTTTTGACCCTTCTTCAAAGAATTTATCAGATATTTCTCTTCCAATCCCTCTGCTAGCGCCCGTAATTACTACTCTTTTATTTTTTAACCCTAAGTCCATTTTTTTTTTTTATTTTTTTTACCCAATTTAAAATATCATTTTTTAAAAATTCTGTATCTAAATTATAAACTTTTCTTAGCCATTTTCTATCTCCATATCGATTACTATAAAAATCTTTTATACCGTATCTTTTAACTGGAATATTTAAATTCTCTTCAGCAACAATCTCACAAATTTGACTACCGATTCCTCCATCTATATGTTGTTCTTCTAAACTTACAATTGATTTTTTATTTTTAATTAAATTAATTATTTTTTTTTTATTTAATGGCTTTATACAAAAAATATAAGCACTAGATGAGGTAACTTTATTTTTATTAAGGTGCTCAAATATTTCAGAAACTTCGTGAACCATGCTGCCTGTAGAAATAATTAAAACGTCATCTTTTTGATTATTTTTATTTATTTCAACAACTCCTTTTAATAGATCTTTTTTTTTTATGTTAAAATCTGGAAAAAAACCTTTATCTAATTTTATATAGACAGGTTGATTTGATTTATAAGCTATATTTACAGCTTCTTTTGCTGAAGAGTTGTCTGCAGGATTAATTATTTTGAGATTTGGCAAAGATTTCATCATAGCGACATCTTCGATTGATTGGTGTGAGGTTCCGTGAAAAGAATAGGTTAAGCTTGAGCCATTACCTACGATTGTCACTGGTAAATTTGGAAAACAAATGTCAACTTTAATTTGTTCGATACATCTTTGTGTAACAAAAGGAGTTATGGAAAAAATAAAAACTTTTTTATTATTTAGCGCCATACCAGCAGCCATGCTCACCATATTTTGTTCACTTATTCCTATGTTTAAATATTGTTTTTCTAAATTTTTTTTAAATTTTGCTAAAGCCCACGCACCATGATCTGCGGTAATGAAGTATACATCTTTATCTTTTTTTCCTAATTTTTCTAACTGAAGAAAAAATGCTGTCATTAAATCAATTTTAAATTTTTCTTTTTTCATTTTTATTTTTTATTTTAACTCTATCATTCCCTGTTTATATTCTGCCTCGGAAGGAATTGAGTGATGCCACTTTGTGTTGCCCTCCATAAATGATACTCCTTTGCCCTTTACTGTATTTGCAATTATTACAATAGGCTTCTTGAAGTTTGTAGATTTAATTTTTTTAAAAAGTTTATTTAGTTCATTATTTTTGTGTCCATTTACCACAAATGTTTTACATCCGAATGATGAAAATTTTTTTTCTAATGGGTCTAATTTTATACATTCTTCAGTTTTATCCATTACTATCTGTCTGTTCCTATCAACTATAATAATCAAATTATTTAATTTAAAATTACTTGCAAATAAAATAGCTTCCCATGTTGAGCCTTCGTACAATTCACCGTCACTAATCAAAACAAAAGTTCTGTACTTTTTGTTATCTAGTTTTGCTGAATACGCAATGCCACTTGCTACACCTAGGCCATGTCCAAGAGAGCCTGTATCAAATTCGACTCCTGGCACTTTTTTACTCAAGTGCGTGGATAGTATTGTATTGTTTGAACAGTATTTTTTAAGTTTATTTTTTTCAAAATATCCCACGTGTGATAAAATTGAATAAAAAGCTGCCGAGGCATGTCCTTTGCTGACTATAAGTCTATCTCTATTCTTTAATTCTGGATTTTTTGGATTAAATTTTAAATTTTTACCATAAAATAATGATACTAAAATATCTACACAAGAATAACTTCCTCCTATATGCCCTGACTTGGAGTCAAATATCATGTTTAAAATAGATCTTCTTATCTCTTTTGATTTTTTATTATAGTCCATAAAAATGAAAGTGATTTTAATTTGCGGGTTTTAACCAACCGCAGCCATTGCATGCTTCTATTGTTCCTTCTTTAGCAATAACGCTCTTGAATTCATTAAATTTTTTTCCAAAAATTACTTTGTCTAGACCATCTCTGACATTTCCCATGTCAACAGCTAGGCAGGGGAAAAAAGTTCCATCAACATTTATATGAGCTGTCCCCCATGGAGCTACGCATGGTTTGTAATGTTTTTTATTATGTTCAGATTCATTAAAATAATTCATATCAATTTTTTTATCATCATCTGCTATTGATGCCAGTGCAGGGTGCAAAAAAGCAGTCTTATTATTTGTTTTATTATATTCTTTAACTTTTTCTAATTGACTAATTATAACTTCCCATTTTTTGTAAACTGGTGCAGAACTCTTTTCAAAAATTTTTTCGTAGTCATACATAATATCTGAATGTTGTATTGGAGAGCCTTTTAGAAATTGAAATGCGTGTGTATCACATTGCAAATCTTCCATACAATATTTATGAATGTTCAATAAATCTTTTGCGTTTTCATCTAATACGACAGTTTTGGAGTCTAAATTACAGTGCTTGTAGTTAAGTTGTTTTTTTCTTTCTTGAAAATACGCCATCATATTTTCAACGTGCTTCCATTTTTCATCCCATTTTATCTCTTTAATATTTGCCTGTTTTCTTATTGTGTTTTTTTCATTGTCTATAGAAATAGATAAAACTTTGAAATTTTTATATTCTAACATGAAGTCAATTAAGTCTTCATTGAGCAGCAGCCCATTTGTTATCATGTTACATTCAAATTTTGATGCTACATGATGAAAAATTTTTCTAAAATCTTTTATGACTATAGGTTCTCCCCCTGTTAAGGTTACTCTTGAGCCTTCAGGTAATTGATCTGCTAACCTGATCCAGTCTTCGGCTGTCATTGCTCCATTTTGTTTTTTTCTATCTTGAAAGCAAAATGTGCACGCCAAGTTACATAAATTAGTTAGAACAAAACAGAATCTTTTTGGATAGGCAGCATTGTTCTGCTTGGCATTGTTCGCATAAGCAATTAGATCGTCGTGATATTTACCTTTTTTCATAAGAGTAGTTATAACTAATACTAACTAGTAATAAAACCAAAGCAATTGTCTTTCTCCATATTTTGGTAAAATAGCATAATGAGCTGTTTTTAGATCGATTAATGCAAGATCTCCTTTATTGCATCTCAAAAAAGACTTTTCACAATCCTTTTTGAGATTACTTAGTTTATTCTCATCTATAAAATGTGAATTTTCTATATCGTTATTATATTCAAATTTATTTAAAAAAAGATTTAGATGATTGCTTTTTAAAATCTTAGAATTCATAGATTTGTTAAAATATACAGTAGCTCCATTGTTTTCATTAACATCCTCTAGAGCTACAAAGCACCTTAACTTATGAAGATATAAATCTACATGTGGTCTACCTGCGATTGCTTCGTCCTGACTTTCTCCGTATTCTTTTAAAACAGGATGTTCTACGCTTCCATCATGGGAAACGTTATACACAAGGTACGGTTTGCTGGTGTTCAAATGATAGGTTAATGTAATTAAGTTATTTTCGAAATTTTTTCCTACTCTCTTCAAGAAAGAATTTATTGTGTTCAGACCCTTTAGTTTTATTGATTTTCCAAGTTTTTCTAAGTAAAAAATTTTATCATTAACCTTGATGGGTTCGGCCATAATGTATTCTGATTTTTTGACTTTTTCTAAAGGAATTTCTTCAAGGAGTTTTAGACATTCATTTTTTATATTCTCAGTTTCTTCCTTTGTATAGAAATTTTTAATTACTGATACTCCATTTATTTTAAGCTCATTTAAAGCTAATACTACCCTGTTATTTTTTTTTAAAAATATTGTTATTAGAAATATTCTAAATTTTAAAAAAAGGTCATCTAAATACATAATTAAAGTAAATATTTTTTGGGCAAACTTTATATTTAGTTTTTTTAGAATTGTTAACTTATTGATAATCTTAAGTATCATTTTTTTAAATAGTTTTTCCAAATATCTTCTATTAACTTTATATCTTTTACACCATCCTGAGCTTTATTATCTTTTATCTTTTTTTTAATAATGTCTTGAATAAACGAGTCTGTTTGTTTCTTGAATGCCCAAGTTTTTTTTGATTTGAATTTATACTTTTTATTTTTTATATTATTGTATGCAACAAAACTAGCGGTAACATTTTTGTGGTGCTGAGGTGGTAAAGTAATAATTATTGAACCATATTCAAAATATATTTCTAGTTTTTCATCCCAACCTTTTTTTGTAAAAAACCCAGTCTCTAAAATAGCATTAAATTTTTTATATTTAAAATTTACTATTGACATGGTGGAATCTGACAATGTTGCGTTTTCTACTTTCGGTATTTCATTCGTAAAATACCTCAATAGGCTTATATTGTGACAGTAAAGATTTAAATATTTATCGTAAGATTTTTGTAACTTTTGTGGCAGCCAGTTTGGTTTAATTGTCCACGAGGGATTTGATAAAAAATTTTTTTCTTTCGTGATGATGTGTTTATTTTTGGAATCATAACCACTACCGGACAATCTATGTGATTTTATTAAAACTATTTTTCCAAAGTTTTTATTTTTTATCAACTTGTCAAAAAATAGCTTTGCTTTACGTATGCCGTCGTCATAAATCTTATTGTATCCAATTTTGTAAAGTGTTTTAAATTTTTTTGCAGTATTCAGAAGTTTTAATGATTGTTTGTATGTTCCAGCCATTGGTTTTTCTGTCAAAACAGGCTTACCTAGCTTTAAAAATTCTAAGGATACCGGTCCAATCATATTTCTTTTAGTAACAACGACTATACCATCAAATTTTTTTATATCTTGGATCAAGCCTAGATGAGAAGAATAGGTATTTGGAATTTTATATTTTTTTGCAACTTTTTTTCTTAGAATAGGCCTTGCTTCAGCTAAGCCATTTATTTTACATTTCTTATTTTTATAAAGATTTTCAATAAACCCTATTTGTCCATTGAAACCACTGCCTATAATTCCTATATTAATTTTTGTCATTAATTATTTTAATATTTTATTTTTTTTGGTGTAAATTTTAAAAGATATTTTATCTTAAGTAGGTTTTCTAATTTTCGAATTTCACTAATGTTGCTAACAAGCTTATTTTCTAGAGAGAAGAGGATTTTTTTGTTTTTTTTTATTATAATTTTATAAAGTTTTTCTCTATCAGCTTTTTTTTCTGGAAGTTGGGCTAAACTATAGAATGCTATTCCATCAAATTTATCTTTTTCAATTTCAAGAAGTATTTGATTAAATGCTAAAAAACAATTTTTAATACCATATTCGGTTAGACTTAATTTGTACTCATATTTTCTTTTATGACAGGCATCTCTAATAACTAAATTTTGAACTTTTTGATGATTTATTGAACCGTCTAAAAGTTTTCTACTTGAAATATATCCTTTGAAAATCATTTATTTTTTTTTTTCACCAGGCATTTTGTATTCTAGCCCTATTTTGGTCGCGGCTCTTAATTTTAATGGAGAGAAGAAACTACCCAACTCTTTTTGACTATACGGTGTAAACAATCCTTTAAATCTACAGTTTAACGAAATTCTTGTTTCATTGGTCGTGTTTATTAAGTTTCCATGGGGAATATTTTGATTAAACAAAAGATATTTTCCATAATTTATTTTAATAAAATTTAGATCTTTTTTAAATTTTTTATATAAATCAGAAATAGTTTTTATTTTTTTATTTTTAAATATTTTATTAAATTTGTTCATTTTTTTTGCGTCTAAAATAAACATTGATTTTGTCTTATAACAGTTAACCATGGGTAACCAAAGAACAGTTTCAAAGGGTGAATCACCTGACCATGTATCAGAATGGATTGGCAATAAAGAACTTTCATCATTTGGAATTTGAATTGATAGGTTAATATTGTTTTGCATGGCAAGTTCATTACCAACTATATTTGACAACATTTTTTGGGCAATTTTTAAAAATTCTTTTTTAAAATTTTTATCTTTATTTACACTCTCAATTAAACTTAATCTTATTTGGTTTATATTCTTTTCATTAATATAGTTATGTAGTTTATTTAGGTTAAAATTTTTTATTTTAATATTATTTTTAAAATTTTTATTAATTTTTGTTTTATGATTTTATTTATATAAAAAAGTGATTTTTTGTTTTCAGTTTCCTTAATTATTAAGCCCTTGTTTAGGTAGTTTTTTTCTGATTTTGAATAATTATTATAATACATTAAAATGGTCCTTTAAAATTTGCGTACGGTACATCTGAATTTATTTGATTTATTTTTCTTAGAAATAGATTTTTATTTTTTTTATCTATTTTTTTTGTCATATCTTCAATCTTTTGAATTATAGATGATGTGTTTAAATAGCAGTACTTTGCTAATTCTCTACTGCTTGGGATTGGACAATTTTTAATACCTATTCTCGCAGGGGGTAACTTAAGCGTTTTAAAGACCTTCTCCGTAACTACAGAAATAATTTCTGCACTTACTCCAAATGTTGTCCAACCATTATCTACCACTAATAATTTGCCAGTTTTCTTTACAGATTTTATTATTGTTGAGGTATCCAGCGGTCTCAAACTTCTTAGGTCAATTAAATCTATAAATATATTTTGAGTTTTTAGAAAATTATATGCTCTCATTACCTGTATTAGTGCTTCTGAGTAAGACACAACTGTAATATGAATACCTTTTTTTACTATTTTAGCTTTATTTATAGAAACTGTATAATTTTTTTTAGGAACAAAACCTGTTATTTCATGCAACCACCTATGCTCAAAAAATATTACAGGATTATTGTCCTTAATGCTTTGCATCATCATACCTTTTGCATCATAAGCGTTTGAGGGCGCGACAACTTTAAGACCAGGTATGTGAGAAAAAAGAACTTCTAGGCTTTGAGAGTGTTGTGGTCCTTGCCCCCATCCTTTTCCAATAATAAGTCTAATAACTAATGGAACTTTTTGCTTTCCTGCTGTCATAAAGTGCCATTTTGCCGCCTGATTAATAATTTGTTCCATACTTAGTAAGGCAAACTCAACTCTTTGATGTGTTATTATCGGTCTCAAACCTTTTATTGCGGCACCTATTGCTATTCCTGTCATTGCATTTTCTGATGTAGGCATCTCAATTACTCTTTTTTTTCCAAAATATTTGAGAAGATCTTTTGTTGTTCCAAATACACCTTTTGGGTCTGTTATTCCAAGTCCGATTAAAATAGTTTTTTTATTAGATTTCATTGAAGAAAAAAGAGCTTCTCTTATTGAGTCTGAATATTTTAATTTTCTCAACTTCTTACCTCGCATATATAAATCTGGTTAAGATTTTTTTATTGGCAAATTTATCTTTTTTTGCAAAATCGAATGCATTCAAAATTTCATTATTTATTTGTTTTTCTATTTTACTAACTTTATTAATTTCAACAGTGGTTTTGAATGTTTTTTTAATTTTTTTTAGTGGGCAATTTTTTTTCCAATAGATTTGTTCTTTAACTGGCCTATAGTTAAGATCATCATCGTTATTAGGACCACAATGTTCAAGTTCTCTGTAAGTTTTAAATTCAATAAAAGCTGGTTTAGAAAAACTTCTTATATATTTTATATTTTGTTTTGCCAGTTTATACACTGACATGACGTCGTTACCCTCTGCTATATAAGATTTAATACCATTAGCTTTTACTATTGACTGTAAATTTCTTGTCTTTGCCTGTCTTAGTGCTACGGGAGTGTAAACAGAATACAAATTATTTTCACATATAAATAAAATTGGTAGGTCGTGAAGACTTGCAAAATTTATACTTTCATGAAATACGCCTTCCTCGGTTGCGCCTTCACCAAAAAAAATAACAATGATATTATTTTTTTTTTCAAAATATTTGTTAAAATACGCGAGACCAACACCGATCGGAATTGTACTTGCAACTATTGGTACTGAACTTACAATGCCTTTGTTGTTATCTTGTAGATGCATTGATCCACCAAGGCCCATTGCACATCCGTTTTTTTTTGAATAAATTTCAGATATCATTTTTTTTAGATTTCCTTCTTTTGCAATATAATGTGAGTGTGATCTGTGCGTGCTAATTATGCTATCCGTTTTTTTTAAAGCATGACAAACTCCAGCAGCAACACCTTCTTGCCCAATTGACAAATGAACTGGACATCTCATTTCATTCTGATTGTACAGTTCAGCAATTTTTTTTTCTGTTTGTCTGATTTTGAAAACTTTTTTATATAATTCTAATTTTATTTTATTCATTAGAAAAAAAATTATTTATTGTTTTTATAGTATAGTTAATTTCTTTTAATGTTAGGTATTGATGTATGGGTAGTGATATAATTTTCTTACATTGCATTTCAGTAACTGGAAGTTTGTAATAATTATTTTTAAACATTTTTTGTTTATGTGTTGGAATAGGGTAGTGGATGTAAGTACTAATTTTTTTTTTTTTTAAATGTACAGATAAAGAATCTCTTCTTGGGACCTGAATTACAAAGGTATGGTAAGTATTGAATTCATTTTTTGTTTCTTTCGGTACAAAGATGAATTTACTATTTAGTTTCTTTTGATAAATTTTAGCTATTTCTCTTCTTTTTTCTATTAATTTTTTAGTTTTTTTTAGTCTATAGTTCAATATACCTGCTTGAATATTGTCTAATCTAGAATTGTAGCCAAATTCCTCATTAACATCTCTTGATTTCAAACCATGATTAGCTAATAGCCTAATCCTCGCAGCTATTTTTTTATTCTTTGTTACTATAAAACCGCCATCACCCATTGCATTTAAATTTTTAAGCGGGTGCGCTGAAAAACAACCTACTAAGCCATACGTTCCTGCAAATTTATTTTTATATTTTGATTTAAAAGACTGGGCGCAATCTTCGATTACCTTAATTTTATATTTATTGGCTATTTTCATTATTTCGTTCATTTTTGCGCATCTTCCCGTCAAGTGTACTACTAAAATAGCCTTTGTTCTTTTTGTAATTAGTTTTTCAATCTTTGTAGGGTCTATGTTTTGATCTGACTGCACGTCAGCGAACACGGGCTTTGCTCCAAGGTGAACAATAGATCCTACTGTAGCAATGTAAGAATTAGCCGTTGTAATAACTTCGTCTTTTTTTTTTACACCAGAACAATAAAGCGCTAAAGTTAACGCATCTGTTCCACTGTTTAATGTTACGCAATGATTTGTCTTTAAGGTTTTACATATATTTTTTTCAAATTTTCCTATTTCTTCGGCTTTAACACCAACATAGTGACCTTTTGAAAATACCTTATCCATTAGTGGAAGTAAAAATTTTTTTTCTTCTTTCCACTGTCTTATAAAATTTAAATATTTTATAATCATTTCTTTTTATAAAAGTTTTTTACAGTATTAATAATATATATTTTTTCTTCTACTCTGAGGTGCTGATCACAAGGGAAGGAGATTATTTTTTTAACATGGGAATCAGTAATGGGAAACATACCCTTTTTAAAGCCCATATCTAAAAAGGGTTTCTGTCTATAAATGGGTGTTGGGTAATGAATTTTTGCTTCTATACCTTTTTTTAAACAATATTCGTAAAGTTCATTTCTTTTTTCTGCAAAAATTATATACAAATGGTAAACATGTTTAACATTTGACTGTCTTGGTGGAATAGTTATTTGCTTTATTTTGGAAAGATTTTTATCAAAAAAATTAGCATTTTTAATTCTCTGTTCTGCTATTTGTTTAGCTTTAGGCAGGATCCAGTTACCAACAACTGCTTGAAAAGTATCTAGCCTTGAATTGTATCCTAAAATTTCAACAGTATCTCTATCGCGTAGGCCATGATTTCTTAAAAGCAATATCTTGTTATAAATTTTTTTATTATTTGTAACAACCATTCCACCATCAGACCAAACGTTAATATTTTTTAAAGGGTGAAATGAGAAAGCTCCTGTTAAACCCCATGTTCCACTTTTCTTTCCGTTATATGATCCTAGAATAGACTGACAAGCGTCTTCTATAATTGGGATTTTGTATTTTCGTGAAATTTTATTTAACTTAACCATATTTGGCATGGAGCCAGTAAAATGTACAGGCATGATTGCTTTTGTTTTTTTTGTAATAGCTTTTTCAATTAAATCTACATTCATGCAAAAGGTATCGTCACAATCAATAAACTTTATTTTGGCTCCTATCTCGGCTATAGCCCCAACTGTTGCCACAAAAGTATTAGCAGCAGTAATAATTTCATCATGTGGTTTGATCCCCGCTGCTTTTAATGACAGTTTTAATGCGTCTGTCCCGGAATTAACTCCAATCGCATACTTTACCCCAATTAGTTTTGCAAAATTTTTTTCAAAAATTTTCAGCTCTTTCCCTAAAGTAAAATCACCTGTGGATACAAACGTTTTTAATTTTTTCCATAAAGCATTGGAATTTTTAAATTGCCTTGGTAAATAAGAATAGTTTATCTTCATTTTAATTTTATATTTTGCATTCTTTTTATATTAAAATAATACTCATTGGTAAGAGGATCTTTAAATTTATTATTTTTAAAAGCTTTAAATAAATCTTCAATTGCATTTTTTACAGTTTTTTTAGGTTTGAAACCTAATTCATTATAAATTTTTTCTGATGAAATATGGTAAGATCTATTGTCATCTGTAGGTTCTGTCAAAATTTCAACATTTTCTCCAATTACTTCCTTTACCGTCAAAGCTAAATCACTTACTGACTGATTCTCATAACCTACATTAAAAATTTGACCTGAAACTTTTTGTGTCTCTTCTTCTATCATTAATAAATAAGCATCTACCATGTCGTCAATATGAATATTAGGTCTGAGCTGGGGTCCTCCGTAAACAGTAATTTTATTTTTATTGAAAGCGAGATTAGATAATATGTTAACGACTAAGTCTAATCTTTGTCGTGGAGAAAAACCACAAACTGTAGCTGGTCTAATAATGACTGGTGTAAAATTATCGCTTACATATTTAAGTAATATTTTTTCACACATGGCCTTATATTTAGAGTAATCAGTTAATGGTTCTAAGGTCATGTCTTCTGAAACATTTTTTTCTTTCTTAACTCCATATACGCTTGAAGAAGAAGCGTAAATAAATCTTCGTACTTTAGCTTCTTGAGCAGCTGCTACCATGGGCTCAAAAATATCAAAGTTTATTTTTTTTCCCAAACCTTTGTCTAATTCAAAGCTAGGGTCATTAGATATGCATGCTAGATGTATTACCGTATCTACATTTTTTAAAGATAATTTTAGATTATTAATATCTCGGATATCTGACTTGAAAATTTTCAGATTTTCAGATTTAGGAAGGGTATCTCCATAAATCATTAGATCAATTACATTTACTTCGTAACCTTGTTGTAAAAGTTTAGGAACTAAAGCTGAACCTACATAGCCTCCGCCCCCTGTAACGAGTATTTTTTTTTTCATTTTATTTTATTTTAAATATGATTGTAATGATTTTATTAAGCTTAACTTGTTAATAGATTTGCTGTTAGCTGTAAATTCAATATTTTGTGCAGCTGCTAAGGAAGCAAAAAGCATTGAAAAATATAAATTATTTTTTTTATAAATACTTAAAGCAAGCGCTACTAGCATTGCGTCTCCTGTTCCTACTTTATCTTTAACTTTATTTGCAAAAGCTGGGCATTTGATAGTTTTCTTGTTTTTTTTTTCGTATATTAAAGAACCCTCATCTCCAGAAGTTACTACAGTTAATTTAGAATTAAGTTTTTTTGATAATTCTTTAATTAAGTGTTCTTTGCTATCTACTTTGTTTCTTAATTCATGTCTCATTTCATTCTCATTAATAATCACAAGTTCTGCATTTTTATATCTTGCAATTGTATGATGTCCAACATTTGCAGCGTTAAGCTGAGCATTGATAGCTAAAAATTTAGATTTTTTAACTATTGTTTTGGCAGAGCTTTTAGAAATAAGTCCGTGTCCATAGTCGGAAACTAAGACCATATCATATTTTGGAATCTCTTTTTTAAGTAAACTTTGAAATTTATTTTCATCTTTTTTTTCAAAACTTTGGTCGTCAATAGAATAAAGACCAAATACTTTTTGATTTGTGATATTATCTACATATCTACGTTTTAAGATAGTTTTTGCTCCTGTTTTAAAAATAAATTTATTTTTTATTTTTTTGCTTAAATTTTTTTTTATGAAACTAAAAAAATCTTTTTTTTCTCCTAAATAGCTGAGCAAGGTAATATTATTAGAAAAATTAGCTAAATTATTTGCTATTGCTAAGGCTCCTCCAAGATATTTTTTTGAGCTTATATCCCTTAAGACTAACACTGGCTCTTTTCCTGATTTACCTAAAGTTTCACAATTAAAATATTCATCAATAATCGACTCACCAATGATTAAAATCTTAAAATTTTTATAATTATTTATAATCTTGTTTATATCTATATTCTTTGGTATCTTTTTATTTATCAATGACAGATATTTTTTTTGTTCTTTATTTAATTTAAATCCTGATTGATTTATTATTTTACTCGAGCTTAGTGTTGCGTCCTCTGTATAATAAATTTTTCCACCTATTAAATTTAAAGCCCTTTTTTCCTCTTTTATCTGGCCAGAGGCATCTAAGCTATTATCTTTGTAATCCTTTCCTTTACAATATATATCAGGCTTAATCTTAGCTATTGCGTCTGTGGCAGTTTTCGTATGGTTGGGGCAAACAAAATCTATAAAATTTAAACTTGATAGTAATTCCATTCTCATTTGTAGAGTAAAAATTGGTCTGTTGGGTCCTTTGTTTACATATTCATCGGCTGTGACAGTTATAATTAAAATATCTCCTTGAGACTTTGCGGATTTAAAATGATTTATATGTCCAAGATGAATAACATCAAAAACGCCATGGCAATGAACTATTTTTTTCTTCTTTTTTTTTAGATCTTTGATTTTAGTGCTTGCTTCTTCCAAACTGGATAAAATTTTATTTTTCATTATTTTTTTTTAAGTAGATCAAACCAAATTTTTGTTGCAGAATTAATTTTTGATGGTGTCCAAACTGGCGCATCTTTCCAATAGTTAATATTTTTAATTAAATTTTTTACTCCTTTTTCTATGGTTACTTTAGGCTTCCAATTAAAATCTTTTTTTGCTTTTCTGATATCTCCTAATGATCTATCTGGTTCACCTGGTCTTTTAGGGATGTTTACTACTTTTCTGCTTAATAAATTTGCTATGGTGTTTACACTTACTTCCTTGCCTCCAGCTGCATTATAAACTTCACCTTCTTTAGTCGAATAAGCAGCTTTCAATAATAAATTTACTAGGTCGCTAACGTGTAAAAAATCACGTGTTTGCTTTCCATTTCCGACAACAGTCAAAGGCTTGTTGGCAAGCTTTTGGGCCAGAAAAACTCCAAATACTGCACCATAAGTGCCACTTGTTCTGGATTTTGGACCATAAATATTAAAAAAACGAATTGATAAAGTAGGTAATTTATAAACTTTATTAAAATGTTCAACTAATTCTTCACCCTGCCATTTAGTTAATGCGTATGGATACATGGTTTCAATTTTTTCTTTTTCACTGGTAGGAAATTTTTTTGGAAATCCGTAGCAACTTGCAGACGCAGCATAAATAAATTTTTTAGGTTTAAATTTTTTTGCAGCCTGTAAAACATTAAAAGTACCGACTACATTTGATTTAAAATATTTGTCTGGATTTTCAATGCTGGGGACAATGTCTGCGAGGCCGGCTAAATGAAATATATAATCCGCATTTCTAAAGTATTTTTCTATATTTAGATAATGTGAAATATCACATTTTATGATTTCAAGATTTTTATTTTTTTTAAGATTAGTTTTTCTACCCGTAGAAAAATTATCTAATACAAGAACTTTATGTCCTGCTGAAATTAATTTTTCAGTTAAATTAGATCCAATAAACCCGGCTCCTCCTGTTATAATTGATATTTTTTTTTTCATTTAGATAAAGCTCCGCACTTTGTAGAATTTAGTTCTGTGTACACTATCATATAAAAAATAAAAAAAAAATTATACTGGTAAATATGAATTATTTGAATTCTTTTTTATTGTTGTCTTAAAACCACCGATTAATACTTGTAATTTCTTTGTTCGTTCTTCTAGTACTTTAAAAAACATATTTGTGAACGGGCCTGAGACAAACTGACCTTTTTTTTCTTTTACAAATTGAAAAAATCCTGGTGATATAAATCCATTTTCTTCCTCATGTTTTTTGCAATAATTAATAAAATTCAATATGTCTTTTTGAGCACTAATTGAGTTTTCTAAAATATATTTAATTCCTTTACAATTTTTTATAAAATGTAAATTTTTTAAATTATTGAACTTTTCATGAAAACAAATGATATAATCTCCCAAAATAAAGTTAGTTGTAACACATGTTCTATTTTTTTTTACTTTTTGCGTCATGAGTTTAGGCTGAAAATAGATCAGATCTCCTCCTATTTTATTTTTTAAGTCAGTTTTTAAGTTGTTAATTTCTTTAGTATTATATTTAATAACTAACCACATCTATTCCTCCAGTTCCTTTTTTAATTGATCATATTCAATCATAGTTCGTTTCATAAAGTTTATAGTTAATTTTGTTTTTTCACTTAAACCTTTTGGGGTAAGCACGTATAGATAATTAATTTTCTTTGGATTTGTTTTAAAATTCTTCATTTTTATTAATCCTTTTAGGTGCAAAGCTTTTATGCAATAATTAAGCTTGCCTAAACTAAAACCAAGTTCTTTTGCTAAATCTCTTTGTGAAAAATTTGGATTTGATTTTATTTTTCTAAGGATGTTTAAATTTTCTTGTTCTTCGTTCATAATGGATTATAATAAGTTCAATTATTGAACATTTATACCGTTCATAAAATGAACAGTAAAGAAAAAAATTCTTATTTATTAGATGTGGTATATAAATCAATTTTTAACGTAATGTGTTGCTTGTTTATAGTGTTAATTAAAATTTAATGAATATTAAAAAATATTATAATATTGGAAAAAAGGAACTATTTCCAATCTGTAGGAGTCTGACAGGATCAGGAACTCTAAAGACGCTCAAAATAATCAAGAAGAAATTTCCTAAGATTAAAATAAAATCTATTAAATCAGGTACAAAAGCTTTTGATTGGAAAGTACCTCCTGAATGGAATGTTGTAGATGCATTTGTTTTAGATAAAAATAAAAATAAAATTATTGATTTTAAAATAAACAATTTACACTTAGTTGGCTATTCCTTGCCAATTAATAAATATATAAAAAAAAAGGAACTTTTAGATCACCTACACTCAATTCCAAAACTTCCTGATGCAATTCCATATGTAACCTCTTATTATAAAAAATATTGGGGTTTTTGTGTTGATGATAAAACTAAAGCTAAAATAAAAAAAAAATACAAAGATGATGAAAAGTTTTTTTCTAAAATTGAAACAAGTTATGACCCTAATGGTAAACTAAACTATGGTGAGCTGATAATTAAGGGCAAGTCTTCGAGGGAAATAATTATTTCCACGTATATTTGTCACCCTTCAATGGCTAATGATAATTTATCAGGCACAATTGTAGCCATGGGATTGATTGATTATTTTCAGAAACAAAACTTAAAAAAAACAATGAGATTTATTTTTGTACCTGAAACAATTGGATCAATAGCGTATTTAAGTAAAAACTTAAAAAAATTAAAAGATAATACGGTTGGTGGATATAATTTAACTTGTATTGGAGATGAAGGAGGACATTCTTGTCTCTTGTCTAAATATGAAGATTCTCCATCTGATAGATCATTAATAGAAACTTATAAAAAATTAAATATAAAATATAAAAAATACTCTTTTTTACAAAGAGGTTCCGATGAAAGACAATATAATTCACCGGGCATTGATTTGCCAATAACATCCATTTTTAGATCAAAATATGGAGAATATAAAGAGTATCACACATCTATGGATAATTTTAAACTTGTGACAGCTAAAGGTATTAATGGTGGTTTTAAGGTAGCTAAAGAAGCTATCAAAATTTTACAGAATAAAATAATTCCCCAAAATAAAATTCTGTGTGAGCCACAAATGGGCAAAAGAGGATTGTACCCGACACTCTCAAAAAATTCACGACCTGAAAATATAAAAAATTTTATGAACTTTCTGCAATACAGTGATGGTAAAAATGATTTGGACACAATATCATTAATATTAAATATCAAAAAAAAAGAAGCTCTCAAAATTTATAGAATTTTAAAAAAATCTAAAATTATTTCTTAGTTAAAGGTTTAAGACAATTTTTTTTTAATAAATTTTTTTAATTTAGCGTTATTGCTATCAAATTCCACAATATCATAAGCATCCAACATTTTACAATAATTTCGTTCATCAATCGCCAGTATTTTATCAATTTTTTTTTTTATCATTTTTTTTTCTTCCCCTTGATAGAAAAAAGCATCTTCTTTTTTTTTGAAAAAATGCCAAATAAATTTTTTATTGTTATTTATGAATAAAACTTTTTGTTTTTTTGCCAACAAGTGATAGCCCAACTCAGAACTAGTACTTACAGATATGTCACAAATATCTGATAAATTGTATGAGCTCATGGCTGGAAAATGACTAAATTTTATATCCTTAAAAAAATTTAACTCTTGGTCTAGAAAAGAACGGTGAATTTCTTTATCTTTCCTTGTTGATGTTAATGCTATTGCAAGTTTTTTATTTTTCAACAGACAGTAAGAATTAATTATTTTGGCAATTTTTAACAAAAAAGAGTTAAATTTTTTTTGCATTTTGTAATCGGCTGCATTTGCCTTGGCATTAAGAGGTCTATAATTTGAGATTAGCATTATATCAAACTTTATATTTTTTTTTTGTTGTTTAATTTCATTATTACGCACAGATCCATGTACAAAAAAATTGGAATTATGAACTTCTTTAAGAATTTTTTTGCTTCTTTGATCATAAACAAAATAGTAATTAGGTGAATATTTGTTTATAATTTTTTTTTTATTTTGAATATACTCTACGGAGTCATTATAGGAATTTCCTGTTGTAATAGTTTGTTTTAGTACTTTGTCTCTATCAAAGGTGTAGCTTCCTTCGTAACAAATAGACTTTATATTTGGAAATATTTTTATTATTTTAAAAATTTTTAGATCCATATCTGAGCCAATTGCTAGCTTTGGACTAAAATCTTTTATGATGTAGAAAAAATATAAACTTCTAAAGTTTTTATTTTTACATATTCCAAAAAAAAGAGACTTAAGCAAATACCACAGATTAATTTCATTGTCTGGATACACTGCACTCTTGATGCCCGAAAAATTGAGTTCTTTAAACCTATCCCTGAATACAAGTAAATCAACTTTAGAAAGTTTCTTTATAGTGATTTTTTTTTTAAAAAAAGAAAACATTTTTAGATTTAAAATTTAATTTTTAAAATTGAACTAGTTTTTTGCTTAAAGGAGTTCCTTTTAAAATTTTTTTCACTACTTTTCTATTTAATAATTTATAATAGAATTTCGGATGCATGCCTATACTTGGTCTAACAATCTTTATGTTATCGCTGCTTAACCTTTCCCCTTTTTCAATTGTTTTTGAAGAAAAAATAGATCTCCTGAATAATAGTGATTTTTTTTCATCAATACTTGGCCCAATATAATCTTTTCCGATGGCTTGCCATGCATTATATGACTCTCTGACTAAACTTGAAAATTCATTAAAATCTGAAGAAAAAAAGCTGTCTATACCTTTGTCTTTTTTTGTCATTGTAACATGTTTTTCAATTATAGACGCTCCAAGAGGTATACTTGCTACAGCGGCTCCTATGCCAATAGTGTGATCAGAAAGGCCCACTTCGCAATTAAATTTTTTTCTTAATTTATTTATTGCTTTTAAATTAGTGCTTCTTGGGTCTGCTGGATAGCTACTGGTACATTTCAAAACTGCAAAATTTTTATTTTTATAAAATTTAATTATTTTTATTGCTTCTTCTATTTCATCTAATGTTGCCATACCTGTTGATAGGATAATTGGTTTTTTTGTTTTTGCAACTTTTTCTATTAATGGAAAGTGATTAATTTCAAACGAAGCGATTTTATACGCTGGGCAGTTTAACCTTTGAAGTAGATCCAGAGATTTAAAATCAAAAACAGAACTAAAACATAATAATTTTATTTTTTTAGAATATTTAAAAATTCTTTCATGCCAGGAAAAAGGTGTGTGGGCTTCTTTGTAGAGTTCGTATAAACTTCTATTATTCCAGGCACTTTTTTTATCATTAACTGTAAAAATTTTATTCTTCAAAGGTAAGGTCATTTCATCTAGATCGAAAGTTTGAAGTTTGCAGGCACTACCTCCTGCTGTCTTGATATTTTTTATAATTTTTAAGGCCCTTGAGATTGAGCCTTTGTGATTTCCAGAAATTTCACCAATTATAAATGGTTTGTGCTTTAGGCCTATCTTTCTTTTACCTATTTCCATATATTTTTTTTGTTATTTTAATTTTTTTAAATAATTTAGCTTCAGCTACTACAACTGTAAATCTACTGTCTTTAATTGTAAATCTTTTAATTAATTTATTATTATTGCTCCTAGCATGATAACTCCAAAGGAATTATTACTCTTCTACATTTGCATTAATCTAAGAGAAAGAGAATTAAGTATTTAATATTTTAATATTGTTTTTATAAAATTTGTAAACAATTTCAATTATTGCAGAAAAAATAACAGTAGATATAGCTGTGTAGCCAAAGAACGGTAAAGCTAAAGTATAACAAGTGATTAGACCGCTTAAGGTAAATTCGTATAAGCCCCCCGACAACCATACCCCTAGATTTGTTAATACAAAGAAAATACATGCCCCTAACAAAGCTCCACTTAAGCGCCAGCTTAAATTTTTAGTGAAATATTGAGATACTAAGCCTATCAAAAGAACGCTTCCCCAGGTCCAGTGTGTTCCTGTGTGGTAGCCTATGACTAGATCGGTAATTGCAAAACTTATTAATAAAACT
>MDTF01012998.1_pt1 | contig 33989 bp, 30 predicted proteins | sample 811191 | NCBI WGS metagenome assembly MDTF01 (sample SAMN05326649, study PRJNA326480) | marine metagenome | isolation source: seawater | place: Southern Ocean | collected 2011 | reverse complement strand
TATTGAACTAGAAGATGACGAGCTAACAAAAACCCCGTTAAAAGAGTCACGGAACAATGTTACCGGCGCCTCTGATGCGACAAAAAATGAATTCTGGAATTCAACCCAAGAGCTGCTCCGGATTCATGAAGAAGCTCTTAGGGACAATGGGGAATTAAATGTCAGCGAAGAAACAAACGAGTTAGTCACCGAAGCCATTACCGAGCCCTCATCGCAGCTAGAAAAAAAAGCCCAAGCAGATGCAAATGCAAATAATAGTAACCAACCTGATGCCCTGCAGCTCGACGCCGGCGCAAACGCGGAGACAAACCAGACTTGGGAGCATCGAGAAGCTGATTTTTTTGCAGCGGCTGAGTCAGGTTTTGAACGGGAGCCTGAGTCCTTAGAGTCAGCGTTTTTAAGAGAAGAGTTAGCCCCCGGTGATGACAAGCAGAGGGACGTCGAAGTCGAAAGTTTGAGCACTGAAGAAATTCGTGCAAGAGCCCTTAATACCAAGTTTGAAGACGATGACGCGTTAGAAGTAATCCCCGAACTTAACCTAGAAGCGCTAGGCAAGATGGCTTCTACGCTGACGCTTACCACGACACAGCGGCTGCATTGGCGCTCCACATTGGCCCTCGCGTTTGCTTGCATAGCCTTATCCGCGACTTTGGTAGCTCAATATTTTTGGTGGTACCTACCTTTATACAGCCAACTAGACCGGTTTCGACCAGCCTATGTCTTTGTCTGCCAATACGTTAGCTGCCAGCTTCCACCCTATTCAAATCTTGACGCCATAAGAAGCGATGACCTCGCTGTTCGCAGTCACCCAGAACAGCGAAATGCTTTATCGATTAATATGTCGTTTAGAAATACAGCAAGCTTTCCCCAAGCTTTCCCAGTCGTAATATTAAGTTTCAATAGTTCAGCGAACGAAATCATCGCCTTGCGAGAATTTTCGCCGCAGGAATATCTGAGCTCAGGCCTGCAAAGTGTCACCAACATGCCACCCAACTCACCGATACAGATACAACTAGAAATAATGGACCCTGGCCCATTTGCAGTAAACTATACCCTCGCCTTTAGAAACCCTTAAGCTGTTTTAGTCCTGCACTTTAGACTCATTAGAGATCTCCACAGGCTACCCCTGCCCTTGCTAGCCAAGCGTGGAGCAAATTTAATGCTACATTTTTTGTAAGAGAGCTATCTTAAAAATTCCTTCGCTCAGTAAAATAGTGGTGAATTATTAACCAAATGTCTTCCACTCAGTTAAGCTCCCAGCTATGATAGTCGGCCACTTGTGATTCGAGTTTCAAAGCCCAAATGTTCAATGTCGGCCCCTACAAACTTCGAAACTCACTTTTTTTAGCTCCCATGGTCGGGGTTTCTGATGCTCCCTTTAGAGAGATTTGCAGCCAGCAGGGTGCCGGTCTTACTGTCGGCGAGATGCTTCCTGCAAATAGCGAGCTTTGGAAGCGCGAACGCAACCGCCTAAAACAAGTAAAACCCATCATTGAAAGTCCTCATGTAATTCAAATCGCCGGATCAGAACCTGAAATGATGGCCGAGGCAGCCAGACTTAATGTTGAACTCGGTGCCGATGCAATCGACATCAATATGGGTTGCCCAGCTAAGAAAGTTTTGAAAAAAGCGGCAGGGTCTGCGCTGCTGAAAGATGAAAAGTTGGTGGCCGAAATTTTGAAAGCTGTTGTTGCCAGTGTCTCCGTGCCGGTAACGCTAAAGATTAGAACAGGCTGGTCACCGGACACACGCAACGGAGTCACCATAGCCAAGATTGCTGAACAAGCAGGCATTCAACTTCTCACAGTTCACGGTCGCACTCGAGCCTGCAGATTCATGGGCAATGTAGAGTACGACACAATTGCTGAGATTAAGCAGTCCGTCTCCATTCCTATCATTGCCAACGGCGATATCGACTCTCCCGCTAAAGCCAAAGCGGTGCTTAACCATACTGGAGTAGACGGCATTATGATCGGCCGCGCAGCTCAAGGCAGACCATGGCTGTTCAATGAAATAGAGCACTATTTGAAGACTGGTACAGTGCTGCCCCCACCGCCATTAGCGGTTCAAGCTAGAATAATCGAAAGTCACCTAAATAAACTATATGCCTTTTACGGCGACTACAAAGGCATATTGTTTGCTCGCAAGCACGTCGCTGAATATGTAGCTGACTTGCCCGAAGCAAAAGCATTTAGAGCACAGTTCAACCAATTCGAAGATCCACGAAATCAATTAGAAGCCCTGCAAGAATACTTCGCTATTCTGGAAGGGACAATCGGAGCCCTCGCTGCATGAACGAGCTAGAAGAATCATCAGAGATTAGTTTTCAAACCAATTCCCAAATCGAATCTTTTGCCGCCCAGGAGAGCACGCTTCGCACCGAAGTCGACAAGGCGCTGCGCCGGTATTTTATTCATTTGGAAGATGAGCCAATTACCGATCTTCATCAAATGGTTATGTCAGAGGTAGAGGCACCATTGCTGCAGGCAGTCATGCGCTACAACGGCAACAATCAAAGTAAGGCGTCTACCATGCTCGGCTTGAATCGTGGTACGCTTCGAACTAAATTGAAGCAGTACGGGCTTCTCTAACACCGAGCAGCAAGGCAATAGACCCTAGTTAAAAAAACCGAAAAACAGTACCTAATTCAACAACCAACTCGAGATATTTAATTCTATGAGCTCAGAAAATTCTGGCGCCATTCGTCGCGCATTGATCAGTGTTTCAGACAAAACAGGTCTTATTCCCTTTGCCCAGTCTCTCGCGGCGATGGGCATAGAAATTCTATCTACGGGTGGAACCTATAAAAAACTGAAAGCTGAAAACATACCCGCAATCGAGATATCTGATTACACCGGCTTCCCAGAAATGATGGATGGCCGAGTTAAAACCTTACACCCCAAGGTCCATGGTGGGATTCTAGCAAGACGCGACCAAGATCAAGAGGTGATGGAGAAACACGATATTCCTCCTATTGATCTAGTGGTGGTGAACCTTTATCCGTTCGAAGCAACTGTTGCCAACCCTGGCTGCGACCTTCCCACTGCAATAGAAAATATTGATATTGGCGGGCCAACAATGCTGCGAGCGGCTGCCAAAAATCACCGCTACGTGTCTGTAGTAGTCAATCCAAGTGACTATAGTGGAATCATCGAGCTTCTGAAACAAAATGGTGGCGCCTTAACTCAACAAACACGCTTCGATTTAGCGGTCAAAACCTTTGAACATACGGCCGCATATGACGGTGCTATCGCCAACTATTTAGGCACTAAATTAGAACTTGAATTAAATGCCCAGCCCAATGAGGAAGTAGTGGCGGCGGATCCATTTCCGCGTACTTTCAACACACAATTCATCAAAAGCCAGACCATGCGGTATGGCGAAAACCCTCACCAAAAAGCGGCTTTCTATACTGAGAGCAATCCCTGCGAGGCGAGCATTAGCACCGCCAAACAACTTCAAGGCAAAGCGCTTTCTTATAACAACATAGCCGATACCGATGCTGCGTTGGAATGCGTGAAGTGTTTCGATGAACCGGCCTGCGTAATCGTTAAGCATGCCAACCCTTGTGGCGTTGCTGTAACTGATTCTATTTTGAGCGCCTATGAAAAAGCCTTTCAAACCGATCCTACGTCTGCCTTTGGTGGCATCATCGCCCTCAACCGCGAGCTGGATGCCGCCACCGCAGCACGAATTGTAGAGCAGCAGTTCACCGAAGTGATTATTGCGCCTAGCGTCACTGCCGAAGCACTTGCTATCACAGGAGCTAAGAAAAATGTTCGTGTTCTTAGCTGCGGCCAATTGTCTAAGCAGCGCTCAACAGGATTGGACTACAAAAGAGTCAATGGCGGCCTGCTGGTGCAAGATCGAGATATTCACCAACTCCAGTCAGGCGATCTTAAGGTTGTTAGTGCCCGCGCTCCTTCTGATAATGAAATCCAAGATTTGATGTTCGCTTGGTCAGTAGCGCAATACGTTAAATCAAACGCCATTGTTTACTGTAAAGACATGCACACCATTGGCATAGGAGCGGGTCAGATGAGCCGTGTTTATAGCGCCAAGATCGCAGGGATAAAAGCTGCAGATGAAGAGCTGGTTGTGGAAGGGTCGGTCATGGCCTCCGATGCATTCTTTCCTTTCCGCGACGGCATCGATGCAGCTGCAGCTGCTGGCATCAAAGCGGTAATCCAACCGGGTGGCTCGATGCGCGACAATGAAGTTATTGCTGCCGCCGATGAAGCAGGCATCGCAATGGTCTTTACCGGCGTTCGTCACTTTAGACACTAGGCAAAATTCGAGGCAGCACAATAAATGAACATATTAGTCATAGGCAGCGGTGGTCGTGAGCACTCTCTAGCCTGGAAGGCCGCCCAGTCAGCTAACGTCGGGAAAGTGTTTGTTGCTCCAGGCAATGCAGGCACAGCGATGGAGAAAAACCTGCAAAATGTGGATCTTGATCCAATGGATTTTGCAGCCCTCGCCGAGTTTGCAAGCAGCAATGATATCGGCCTCACCATTGTGGGACCTGAAGCTCCGTTAGTTGACGGCATTGTAGATTTTTTCACAGCCAAGGGCCTGCCATGTTTTGGTCCATCAGCTAAAGCAGCTCAGCTGGAAGGCTCCAAATCCTTCAGCAAAGAATTCCTTAGTCGCCACCATATTCCCACGGCTGCCTATAAAAGCTTTACCGAAATAGCCCCAGCTATTGATTACATTAAAACTAAAGGCGCCCCTATAGTTGTCAAGGCAGACGGGCTGGCAGCTGGCAAAGGAGTCATTGTTGCCAGCACCGAAGCTGAAGCGATCGCCGCGGTTGAAGACATGCTAGCGGGGAACAAGTTTGGCGAAGCTGGACATAGAGTGGTCATTGAAGAGTTCTTGGTAGGTGAGGAAGCTAGTTTTATCGCCATCGTTGACGGCCGCAATGTGCTACCCATGGCGACATCACAGGACCATAAAGCGCGGGACGACGGCGATCTAGGCCCGAACACCGGAGGCATGGGGGCTTACTCACCGGCGCCGGTTGTGAGCCCGCAAATTCATCAAAAAATAATGGATCAAGTCATCATTCCGACAGTGAAAGGTATGGCCGCTGACGGCAATGAATATAAAGGCTTTCTCTATGCCGGTCTCATGATTACGCCGGCAGGGGAAATCGCTGTCGTCGAATTCAACTGTAGATTTGGCGACCCCGAAGCACAACCGGTAATGATGCGCTTAAATTCGGATCTATGTAAACTCTGCCTCGCCGCCATTTCTGGAACTCTTGACTCAAAAACCATTGAATGGGACAAGCGCAGTGCAGTTGGAGTCGTTATGGCTGCTGGCGGCTACCCAAACAGCTATGACAAAGGCGACGTTATTAGTGGTCTTAACGCTCCACAATCCAAAGACTTTAAAATATTTCATGCTGGCACCACACAGTCAGACGGACAAGTCGTTACCAACGGAGGGCGGGTATTATGTGCTGTAGCCTTAGGCGAAACCGTCTCAAGCGCTCAGGCCGGTGCTTATGAACTTGTCAATACGGTGTCATGGAAAGACGTATATTTTCGCAAAGACATTGCCTATAGAGCAATAGACAGGGAAAATGGCTAGATGGATACTAAACAACGCCACTCAACTATAGACAAATTCCTGATCCAGTTTGATCAAGCACTACGCACTTGCTCGCCAGGCGCTGCTCAGGCACGCCGATCATCCCCTGCCGCTGGCTTGTCGGATAGCGAGCTTAAGCTCAGCGACAAGAAACATATCGCTGGCCTGATGCGAATCAACCATACCGGGGAAGTCTGCGCTCAGGCGCTTTACCAAGGCCAAGCGGCAACAGCGAAACTGGATAAAGTTCGGCAGTCTATGGAACATGCCGCAGAGGAAGAGGTAGACCACCTCGCTTGGTGTGATGAGCGATTGCAGCAGTTAGATAGCCGGCCCAGCCTACTTAACCCTCTTTGGTACGGCATATCATACGGGCTCGGTGCCGCAGCAGGTTTAGCTGGTGATAAATGGAGCTTAGGATTCGTTGCAGAGACAGAGCAGCAAGTCTGCGAGCACTTAGAGCAGCATCAGCAAGAGTTGCCAGAGGCCGATCAGAAAAGTCGCGCTATTTTAAATCAAATGATTGAGGATGAGAGGCAGCACGGCGAATCAGCAAAACAAGCTGGCGGTTCCGAACTGCCACTGCCTATTAGACAGGCAATGTCTGCTATGTCTGTCGTCATGAAAAAAATGACCTACAGGCTTTAATCTCTCTATACCCTACTATTTACCCCCCCCTGTTATTTACGACGGTCCGTCCAATAAAAACAGGGGAGATATTTAGTCTTCAATAATCTCAAAACCGTGGGTGACTTTAACGCCCGCATTTTGAAGCATCAGAGACGCAGAACAATACTTATCTGCCGACAGTGATACCGCTCGCTCAACCTGCTTATGGCTTAAGTTTTTTCCCGAGAGTTTAAAATGCAAATGGATAGACTCAAAAACGGAAGGCACTGTGTCCACTCTTTTTGAGGTCACCTCAGCCTCGCAGCTTGAGATCACCTGTCGCGCTTTTTTTAATATAGTGACAACGTCATAAGACGAGCAACTTCCTACACCAATAGCCATGAGTTCCATCGGTCTCATACCCATGTTTCGGCCTCCACCCTCTGGAGCGCCATCCAGAACAATCGCGTGCCCTGTTTCTGACTCAGCCACAAACATTACGTTCTCTACCCATTTAATTCGAGCGCTCATAATCAATCTCATCGACAGTTTAGTTATAACAAAAAAGAATTAGCTTCAAGCTAGGAATAGTATATTGCAGGTAATCTAGTTTAACCTTAATTTAGGGTAGCACGCGGAATTAGTCTGGCCTATTTGCCGCGATAAGACGTCCAAGTAACTCGGCTATGCACAATTCGCAGCATTATTGTAACCCCCACCTCACAATTGCCATTATAATGTGATATACAGTCACCCACGTTAAAAAGTAGGAGATGTCCCTTATGGCATTAATGGCAATTACTCCACATATTGAAGACTTAGATAACTTTTTATCTCAATGTCATCGCAAGCGCTACCCCAACAGATCGACCGTTATCTTCGAAGGTGATCAGTGCGATACGCTTTATTACATTATTAAGGGATCAGTCTCTGTCGTTCTTGAAGATAGTGAAGACAAGGAAGTCGTTATCGCCTATCTCAACCCTGGCGACTTTTTTGGGGAAATGGGGTTGTTCGGACAAGCGGAGGAGCGCAGCGCGTGGTGCCGGGCGCGTTCAGCCTGTGAAATAGCTGAGATAAGCTATACGAATTTCAATATCTACATTCGCTCGCACCCAGAAATAGTGTTTACCATAGGTCAGCAAATGGCCCATCGCCTGCGTAACACGACGCGTAAAGTTGGCGATCTTGCTTTTTATGATGTCACTGGCCGCATAGCGAGGACGCTTATTGAACTGAGTAAGGAACCGGATGCTATGACTCATCCTGACGGCATGCAAATTAAAATCACCCGACAAGAAATCGGCAGAATCGTAAGCTGCTCAAGAGAGATGGCGGGACGGGTATTGAAGACTCTGGAAGAACAAGACCTAATCAGCGTCTCTGGTAAAACTATCGTAGTTTACGGGACTCGATAACACGATTGCGCCATGATTAAGTGCTGGACGAGCGCTAGTAATTAGCTATTCACTAGTTACAGCGAGAAAAGCTCCTTCAATTTGATCCCAGGATTTTCGGCCCGCATCATTGACTCCCCCACCAAAAACCCAAAAATATCGCTTTCCAGCATTAGTGCCACATCGGCACGAGAATGAATCCCACTTTCTGTGATCACCACTTTATCGGCTGGAATTTTTTTAGCCAGCTCAAGAGTGGTTTCAAGCGATGTTTCAAAAGTATGAAGGTTTCGGTTGTTGATGCCCAGTAGTGGCGACTTCAAATCAAGTGCACGTTCTAATTCAGACTGACTGTGAATTTCCACCAGCACGTCTAAGTTCAACTCCATTGCGTGGATTGCAAGCTCAATTAATTGCTGCTGATCCAAAGCTGCCACAATTAGCAAAACACAATCAGCGCCAAGGGCTCGAGATTCAGCCAGTTGGTAGTGATCAACAATAAAATCTTTTCTGATAACCGGAAGTACACAGGCTTCTCGCGCGGCAAGCAAATAATCGTCATGACCCTGAAAATAGTCTCTATCGGTTAATACAGAAAGACAGGTGGCGCCATTTTCAGCATAGTCTTTGGCATGCTGAGCAGGCTGAAAATCTGCTCTTATCAAGCCTTTTGACGGGGACGCTTTCTTAATTTCAGCTATAACTGCCGGTTGCCGACTTGCTACACGGGCCTGCATAGCGGCAGCAAAACCGCGCATGTTTTCCGCCGCCGGGTACATAGATTCTAAGTCTGTTAGACTGCGCTTTACCTTAGCTGCTGCGATTTCAACATGCTTATGGGCGACAATTTTTTCTAATATAGTTAATTCGGGCATAAGAAAATCAGCTGGGCTATTTATTTAGGCTAAGGAGTTGCTCAGAGCAACAAGTTTTTCGAGTTTAAGCAAGGCATCGTCAGAGACCAAAATAGCTTGCGCTTTTTGCACCCCCGCGGCCAGTGAGTCTGCTTTCCCCGCAACATAAATAGCGGCTCCAGCGTTGAGAGCAACGATATCGGCTGCCGCTTTGTTAGTATTGTTAAGCGCGCTTTTCACCATCACCAAGCTATCTTCAGCGCTATTAATTTGCAGACTAAGATAGTCGACATACGTGTCCATACCAAAATCTGATGGGTTCACACTGTAGTGGGTTATCACACCGTCTTTCAACTCACCCACTGATGTCGCCGCAGCAATACTTATTTCATCCAAACCGTCTTCAGCCGCAACAAGTAAAACATGCTTGCTGCCCAAGCCCTTCAGAACCTCTAACAAGACCGGAATTAAGCTAGCATCGTACACTCCCATCACTTGATTAGGTGCTGACGCTGGATTTGTTAGAGGGCCTAATAAATTAAAAACTGTCCGCACACCAATTTCTTTGCGCGCAGTAATGACATGCTTCATCGCACTGTGATGCGCCGGCGCAAACATAAACCCCACACCAATCTCTTCTATGCACTTTCCAACACCTTGCGCGCTTAAGCTTAAATTCACCCCGGCCGCTTCAAGGACATCGGCACTGCCACTCTTACTGGTGGCACCCCGATTACCGTGCTTTGCGACTTTCGCGCCGGCCTCTGATGCGACTATTGCCGCCGCCGTGGATACATTAAAAGTATTAGAACCACTGCCTCCGGTTCCACAGGTATCCACTAAGAAAGTCTTGTCGGCAATCAGAACTGGTGTCGCCAGCTTTCGCATTACTGTTGCACCACCGAGTATTTCGTCAGCTACAGCACCTTTCATTTGCAAACCAACTAGAAAGCCTCCGTTTTGCGCATCGGTGGTCTTCCCGGACATGATGTCGCTCATCACTGCCGTCATTTCAGCAGTGCTCAAATCTTGCAGGCCGGTTACTTTTGCTATTGCCGCTTTTATGTCCATTACGCTTCCTTTCTAGCTTAACGATGCATCGAGAAAGTTTTTTAACAAGGCATGACCGTGCTCACTGAGAATAGATTCAGGGTGGAACTGAACGCCTTCCACCATCAATTCCTTGTGCTTGATACCCATAATCTCTTCGCATTCGCCATCGGGGGTTTCGGTCCACGCAGTTACTTCAAGACACTCAGGCAGCGCCTGCTTATCAACCACCAAAGAATGATAGCGAGTCGCATTAAACGGCTTGCTTAAGCCTTTAAACACACTGTTACCTTTGTGGTGAATCGCCGATATCTTACCGTGCATAACCGTGCCAGCTTGCACAATCTGGCCGCCGAAAACTTGACCAATACTCTGGTGCCCTAAGCAGATACCCAAAAGCGGTATCTTGCCGGCAAACTCTGTAATTACCGCTGTCGATATCCCAGCTTCATTAGGAGTGCATGGGCCAGGAGAGATGACGATCTGATCGGGCCCAAGCGCCGCAATCTCATCAAGTCCAATTTCATCGTTTCGAAACACCTTAACCTCAACACCTAGCTCACCAAAATACTGCACGATGTTGTAAGTGAAGGAATCATAGTTGTCGATCATTAATAGCACGGGTAAATCCTGCGGGAATTATCAAAGCTGGCTAGCTTAGGGGTAATCATACCAACACCGCTCCATGCTGTCTTTATTCTAAGAACAAATTGAATAAGCCCATACTGAACCCTAATTAGGAGCCGGTCTTGTTGCCCCTATAGATCGTCATATCTGGCGATTTCCTGATAACTGAAAAAATAATGAAGTGACACCTCTTACGGGGGCTAATGGGGCCGCGCAGATTTTAACTTCAATAAAATTCAATTATCGATGATCTGGCCCTAGCTCATTATCAGAGAAGTGATAAAAATAGATTCGGCACAAGGTACGACAACAATCGCGACAATAACGACGACAGTAGCAAGGATTATAGATACGATTATAATAGCGACTATAGTCATGCTAATCGCAACCCAAGCCTTCCCAGAAAAACGGTAATACTTATGAGCAACACTCGCACAATCATGTGGTTTCGTCAGGATCTTCGACTTCAAGATAACCCAGCGTTGGCAAATGCGGTGGCCTGCGGAGAAATACTCCCCCTGTATATCCTTGATGATGTAAACCCAGGCGAGTGGAAAATGGGAGCTGCCAGTCGTTGGTGGCTACATGAATCTCTAAGCTCCCTGAATGAATCTCTAGGCAATAAGCTGTGGGTTCTCAAAGGCGATCCTGCGCTGCTACTTCCTGAATTTATTGCGGCCCATGCAATTACCAATATAGTTTGGAATCGAGGCTATGAGCCCTGGCAGGTAAACCGAGACATACAACTAAAGACCAACCTGAGTGAGTTGTGCGCAGTAGACAGCTTCAACGGCGCAATGCTTTGGGAACCTTGGACTAACTTGAAAGGCGATGGCACGCCTTATCGAGTATTTACGCCCTACTACAAGAATTCGATTAAAACGCCTCCTGAACGCACCATAGTGAATGTGAAGCCACAGGCAATTGATATTTGCGAATGTACACAGCCCGCAAATAAAATCGACTCTCTAGATCTAATTCCGCCGGTTCAGTGGCACTTGTCTCTAGCTCAGCACTGGCAGCCGGGAGAGGCTGGCGCATTTGTGCAGTTAGAAAAATTCATCGACGATGGCTTAGCAAATTACAAAACAGGCAGAGATTTTCCCTCACTCAATACCGTGTCTCGATTATCTCCGCACTTACATTTCGGTGAAATATCCCCGAATCAGGTGTGGCTTACCGCAATGGGACAATCGGCTAACGCGCCAGAACACGAGATCGAGCATTTCCAAAGGGAGCTGGCATGGCGAGAATTTTCATACTATTTGCTGTATCACTTTCCGAGTATTCCAAATCAAAATCTGCACAGCCAATTCGATCGCTTTCCCTGGTTAGAAGACCCCCAATCCCTGCAAAGGTGGCAGGCTGGAGAAACGGGATTTCCCTTAGTGGATGCAGGTATGCGCGAGCTTTGGCAAACCGGCTACATGCACAACAGGGTGCGCATGATTGTTGGCTCGTTTCTGGTAAAGAATATGCTCAACCATTGGCTTGATGGCGCCCGATGGTTCTGGGACTGCTTGGTTGATGCCGATCTCGCTAGCAACAGCGCCGGCTGGCAATGGGTCGCTGGCAGCGGCGCGGATGCATCTCCCTATTTTAGGGTTTTCAATCCTCACACCCAGTCACTAAAGTTTGATGGCGCGGGAGAGTACATTAAAAAATATGTGCCGGAACTAAAAGGCTTATCAGGAAAGGATTTACATGACCCAAGCTCAGCACCAGCCATTGTTTTAGCTGGCGCCGGAATCACTCTAGACAAAGATTATCCTCGTGCGATGCTGGATTTAAAACAGACTAGGGAGCGCGCACTGGAAGCTTATGCAACCATCAGAAAACCTAAGATAAGCTAATAGTCCCAGGGGCTGAATTATTCAATCACGAGCTTATTCTGCGCCATTTGCAATGCCCTGATCAGTGCTTTCGCTTTGGTCAGAGTTTCCTCCCATTCTGAATCAGGATCAGAATCTGCGACTATGCCAGCACCGGCTTGAACATGGAGTTGGCCATCTTTTACCAAGGCTGTACGAATGGCAATGGCCATATCCATTGAATTATTCCAGCCCAGATACCCCATAGCTCCGCCATAAACACCGCGCTTAACCGGCTCTAACTCATCAATTATTTGCATTGCTCTAACTTTAGGAGCACCGCTGAGCGTCCCTACCGGCAAGGTAGATTTAAGTACATCTAACGCCGTTTTATCATCTTGAATTTCGCTCTCTACAATTGAAGCGATATGCATAACATGTGAATAACGCTCAACGAACATTTTTCGGGTCACTTCAACGCTGCCGGTTTTTGAAACCCGACCAGAATCATTTCGACTCAGGTCTATCAGCATCAAATGCTCAGCAAGTTCCTTGCTGTCAGCAAGCAACTCTTTCTCAAGGGCAATATCTTCTTGCTCGGTCTTACCTCGTCTACGGGTTCCAGCCAAAGGCCTTACAGTGATTTTACCATCTTCCACTCTGGCCAGAATTTCAGGAGAGGCACTCACAACCGTGTGGTCGCCCATATCGAAATAAACCATATAAGGCGAAGGGTTTAAGTAACGAAGCGCCCGGTAAACATTCAGCGGGTCGCCGACAAAATCTACTGACATACGCTGAGCTAACACCACCTGCATGACATCACCGGCAACGATATAGTCTTTAATTTTCGCTACACCTTTCTTAAAATCGGCCTGCGAGAAATTAAACGTTATATCCCCCTCTTTCATCACCGGGCCCGGCAGCGGTTCTGGCAACGCTGCCGGCTCGTTCATTTTTGCCTGTAAATAATCAAGACGGCGTTGAGATTTTTGATAAGCATCAGGCAAAGAAGGGTCCACATTAATAACGAATGCCAAGGTTCCACGCAGATTATCAAATACCACAACTTCTTCGGAAACCATTAACAAGATATCCGGCGTGCCTATTTTGTCTGAAGCTGTCGAGGGCCCCACGCTTGTCTCCACATAGCGCACGCTGTCATAACCAAAATAACCTACCAACCCTCCTGTATAGGCAGAGTATGCTTGACTGGCTTCGGTGTCGGCTACCTTGTAGCGCGCTTTGAACTCTTCAATAAAAGCGAATGGGTCCGCGGCAGTAATTTGATCGATAACGTTGCCGTTTTCTTCGACTGTAATTGAATCGCCAACGATTCTAATAATTGTCGAACAGGGCAAACCGATGATTGAAAAGCGTCCCCACTTCTCACCGCCCTGAATCGATTCGAAAAAGTAGCTGTGAGTACCTTTGCCTAATTTCAAATAAATGCTGAGAGGCGTTTCAGTATCCGCTAATACTTCACGCACCACCGGCACTCGATTAAAGCCTTTGTTCGCGCAGTCTTTTAATAGTTTTTTATTCATTCGCTGGCCGGTGTTTTATTATTTAAGAGAATGTTGTTAGTGGCTTTTCTTAGAACCTTCGCCTAATTCTGCTCTCATAGCAGCAATCGTTTTTGCGTAATTGTCACTGTTAAATATAGCGGACCCCGCAACAAACATATCCGCTCCAGCATCGGCTATTTCTCGTATGTTTCCGATGCCTACACCACCATCAATTTCGAGACGGATAGAATGAGAGCTCTCATCAATAAGCTTGCGAGCTTCTTGCAGCTTCTTCAAGGTTCCCGGAATAAATTTCTGACCGCCGAACCCAGGGTTAACCGACATAAGTAAGATGATATCCACTTTGTCCATCAAATATTCTAAACAGGTTAATGGCGTTCCTGGATTAAACACCAAGCCAGATTTACAGCCTTGATCTCGAATGAGCTGCAACGACCTATCAACATGTGATGTGGCTTCAGGGTGAAAACTAATATAGTTAGCCCCTGCTTTGGCAAAATCCAATATTAACTGGTCCACCGGGCTAACCATCAGATGAACATCAATAGGGGCAGTGATTTTGTGTTTACGAAGCGCTTCACAAACCATCGGACCAATAGTTAGGTTCGGGACATAATGGTTATCCATGACATCGAAATGGACAACATCAGCGCCTGCGTCTAGAACGGCGTTGACATCATCGCCAAGGCGGGCAAAGTCTGCCGACAAAATAGAGGGGGCAATCAAGAAATCTTTCATAAGCTGGTAGCTTCCAATCTGCAAGTAGTGACCATTTTACAGATTGCAGACTTGTTTGTCTTAATGAGAATTTAGCTAATGGTCACGCCTGAGTAATGGCGGTATTGAGGCGGCTTAAACGCAGTATATAAAGAGTATAGAGCAGTGAAGGAGCGCTGCAGAACCTTGAAGAGACATGAACGAGACACAAAATCAGCACAGGCTCTCTCTATGCACGAATTTTGCGGAATCCGCACAACGCCTCATAGGCATCTCTGATTGCAGTGGACTTCTCTTGTGCCTGCTTGAGCGTTTCTTCCGACAGATTATCTCGGACCAGTTTATCTGGGTGGTAGCGGGACATCATCCGCAAATAAGCACGTCGAATCTCTCCATCCTCAGCACTGGGTTCCAGCTGCAGGACACTGTAGGCATTGTAAATATGGTCACGGGATTTGTACTGTTTATAGTCTGCGTGGCTCTGCATCTGAGTGCAAATATCAAGAAATTCGATGACTGAAAAGCCTAACAGCTCAGCGGTATCTCGCAATAACAGTTTCTCTTTAAGCCTGATGTCGCCCTTGATGTAAGCCATGCGGCACTGAATCTTTAAAAACAAATCGGCTAATGGGCTTTTCGCACCGATCATCTTGACCATATTTTGAATGCAGCCGAGAACGTCAGATTCCGGCAACTTGCCTTGTTCGAAGTAGTCTATTGCTTGCAACCGAGACTCCTGCTCCAGTCCCATAAGCTGCATAATAGTTGTCGCGTACTTCACTTCCCCCTGAGTAACTCTTCCATCGAGCTTGGCAATTCGCCCCAAAGCGGCAAACATAGCGATGGTAAATAGCAGCTCAGTGCGGCCTCCATTAGGCAGCCGAGCACTGGGCTCACTGCCATTCAACCTCGCGGTCATAGCCCGTTTGTATTCTTTGTTAAAAAATAAGCCCAGCATGATCTAGGATTGATCTTCCATTTGTAGTGATTTCACGTGTTGCAAGCGCTCAGGCGTGCCTACGTCGACCCATAAGCCGGTGTAAAGCTCGCCACTGACTTTATTTTGCCCCATTGCCTTTCGCAACAAAGGCACGGTCGATAAAGGCTTTATCGGCAGACCTTCAAACAACTTTTTATGCATGACACTGATACCACTAAAGGTTCGGCAGCTGTCTGCGAGGTCACTGTTCTCATGTACCCGCCCAGATTCATCAAGGTAGAAATCCCCCTCCGGATTATGATCACGATTCTCCACTAGCACTAAATGAGCGAGTTCATTCTTGCCATCAAGAGCTTTTAAGGTCGAAAAATCAAAATTCGTCCAAATGTCAGCATTAACCACAATAAAGGAGTCGTCTTTAAGTTTAGACAAAGATTTGATAATACCGCCGGCAGTTTCAAGCTGAATTGGCTCGCGAGAATAACTTATATCAATCCCAAAGCGAGAGCCGCTCCCTAACGCATCCTCTATCATGGCGCCCAGATAGAAATGATTGATAACGACACCGGTAATCCCACCCTCTATTAGTCGCAGAATCTGGTGTTCTATCAGAGACTTATCGCCCACTTTAAGAAGTGGCTTAGGAATATCTGCAGTCAGGGGCTGCATACGCTTGCCCATGCCCGCAGCAAGAATCATAGCTCGCATTAGGGTTCCATCTGTAATTTGGCCTTGGCCGAAGGCAATACCTCCGTAATTAACCAAGCTCTGAACTCCGCCATTTCCTCAAATTCAGCACTAATATCGAGAAAATACCGTATAACCAGAGGAATATCGGCCAAATACTGGGATTTGTTATCTCTAATGCTAAGTCTGGCAAAGATTCCGATCACCTTAAGATTGCGCTGCAAGCCTGCAATATTCATATCTCGCAGTAATTGTGCCTCCGAACACTCAGCTAAAAGGCCTGCCGATTGTGCTTTGAGCAGATACAGAGAGGCCCAATCTTCGACTTGCAGCCGAGGCCAAGAGATATAGCAATCTCGCAGTAAAGACACTAAGTCATAGGTATAAGAACCACTTACAGCATCTTGAAAGTCGATTACACCCGGCCCGCTGTCAGCGCCGAACTTTGAGGAATCCAACATCATAAGGTTTCTCGAATGATAGTCCCGATGAACGGCAACTTGATGCTGCTCGCTAAGCTGCTTGGCCAGCCAGCGAAAAGCCGAATCGCATAAAGCTGTGCCAGCCTCATCTACTTCAATAGAAAGAAAACTTTCACAAAACCAGGTGGTAAATAGCTGCATCTCCGACAACAATTTTTCAACCGTAAATACCGGAAGCTGATCCTTGTCCAACCCTGACTGAATCAAAAGCAGCGCATCTATTGCTTGACTATAAAGCGCCTCGGACGAATCAATATCATCATTACGCTGATAATGAAGTAAGGCCGGCAAATATAAATCGTCACCCAGATCAAGCAGCAGCATAAAGCCCTGATCGTAATCCACCGAATAAACCTGTGGAGCAGAAACCCCTGAGGCAAGCAATAAATTCGACAGATGAACAAAAGTTTTATTGTCCTCATGCTCCGGCGGCGCATCCACCGCAATATAGGTGTCACCACCAACTCGGGCCCTAAAATAACGCCTAAAGCTGGCGTCGCCGCTAACCGGCTCCAGTTCAACAATTCCTCGTTTGTCGTCCAACAACTGGTCTAGCAGCTCGTTGGTCCAAGACGCTAGATCGCTTAGACGGACATCCGTCATATTTTCTTCGGTCATTTAAGTATCCACACCCGTGATATCATCATACAAAAGCCATTAGATTTGCGACTTCCAATGCACTATTATGACACGCTAGGGCCATCGTTAAATCGATGAACTCAAAATTCAGACACTTTGGTAGTTCCGCAGAACCTAAATCGACGGACAAACGAGAAATTAGCAGACAATAACCACGTAGTAACGATCAACCAACAATAATGATCAGCTAATAAATTCAGTAATTCACATCTTCCCGATTGCGGAAAAATTGCATGCCTTCCATAAAGCGTTACCTGTCCACTGAGATTGCACTGGTTTTATCAGTGGGAGCGCTCCTAGGCCTGAGTTCTGGGACAGCTCAAGCCCAGCTGCCTCAGTATAATTGCCTCCCAAATACTCAAGGTAATGGTTGGGTATGTGAAACTTCCAATGGATCCTCAGCAGTGCCTCCTGTAAATACAGGCCAGCGTTATCGACCTAACACGCCGCAAAATTTTCTACCCAGCTCTGAATCAGAGCTGGAGACTGAATCAGAGCCTGAATCTGAGCCAGAGACTGAATCTGAGCCAGAGACTGAATCTGAGCTAGAGGCTAAATCTGAGCCAGAGCCAAAACCTAAATTAGAAACAGCGCCTCTAAACGGCATATCCATTAAGATCAAGCCGACGGCCCCCGAAAGCAACCAGGCCCCCGCACTGGATTCACCGTTAAGCAGCAGAACCGAAACGCCGAACATTGTTAACCCCGCAAAAGTATACCCATTGGATTGGGTGCCCCGAGCCGAGCTCACTGCTGCGCAAGTCGCCGCATTGCCAGCCAATTGCTGCGGCGCCTTCATCGACCCGAGTTTGGTCCTTAAGACGCCGGCAAACGACCCCTCCTCAGCACCGACAATATTCAACTCTGCCTCTGACTTGGCTCAACCCAATGTCAGCGTTATTGCTATAGATGGCGACGTTACCCTTGGACAAGGTTACCGAACAGTCCAAAATGATCGCAGCACCTCTATCAACCGCGAAGACAATTCGATATTGATGGAAGGCAACGTGAAATTTCGCGAACCGGGCATGTTGATTCTAGGCCAGTCAGCGTTCATTGATACTGATAACAGCACCAATAGAATCGATGCAGCCCAATATGTGATTCACGATTTCGGCGCCCATGGCACTGCAGCAAGCATCGTCTATAACAGCGATAGTGGCGTTGTAGTTCTTGAAAACGGCGAGTTCAGCCGCTGTGAACCGGAGAATACCTTTTGGAAACTCAGCGCAAGCAGCATAGTGCTAGATCAAACCGAAGGCCGGGGCTATGCAACAGACGTGAGTATTCGAATTAAGGATGTGCCGATATTTTATTACCCTTTTACCATGCCATTTCCATTAGGGGATCAGCGAGCATCCGGGTTTTTGGCTCCCAGCACAGGTTCTACACGCAGCGGTGGCTTTGACTTCGAACTGCCCTACTACTTTAATTTGGCACCAAACTACGACGCAACATTTTCACCGCGGTTAATAACCGATCGCGGGGTGATGGCAACCGCAGAAATGCGCTATCTAGCAGACTGGTCAATGAACACTTTGAACATGTCTCATTTGGGCGGAGACAAGCTCTTCGATGCAACCACCGCTGACGTTCGAGGAACTGATTCGCCACCAGTAGAAGACCGATGGTTTATTGGCTATAAGCACCAGGGAGTAATTGGCAAGAACTGGAGTACATTCATCGACTATAACGCGGTCAGTGATGAAGACTATTTCTTTGATCTCGGCAACAATGGCCTGAACGTGTTCAGCCGATCTCACTTAAACAGACAGGGCCGGCTGGATTTTAACTCCGACTATTTGACCGCCGGCGTTAATGTTCAGCGAGTTCAGGTGATTGATCCGTTCATCAATTCAGTCAACATCAACACGCCTTACGACAAGCTGCCACAATTTCATTTCGAAACAGACCGCGAACTACCCGCAGGCTTTCAAGTGCGCCTTCAGGGTGAGTTCACCTCGTTCGATCGAAATCTGGACAATGCGCGTTTATCCCTGGCCCAACTCAATAATGGTGCTTTGGTCACAGGCCAACGCGTTAATTTGGAGCCTGAAATTAACTGGTCAGTGGAAACCCCCGGCTGGTTTGTAAGGGCCAATGGCAAATACAAATACGCTGAATACAGCTTAGAGAATCAAGCACTTACCACCCTAGAAGACCCAGACATTGGTGTCGGCATCTTTAACGTTGACGCAGGGTTAGTGTTCGAACGCGATTTAGCCAATGGCTCAATGAGTCAAACCCTCGAGCCAAGACTTTACTACCTTTACAGCGAATTTGAAGACCAAAGCATGCTGCCATTATTTGACACAGCCGAGCTCAACTTTAGTTTTAATCAGCTTTTTCGGGATGATCGCTTCAGCGGCGGAGACCGTGTAGGCGACGCCGATCAGGTAACTGCTGCCATTACTTCGCGAATTCTTGATAAAAACGGTAGAGAGCGAGCAAGGGCCAGTCTTGGCCAAATAACCTATTTCGAAGATCGCCAGGTAAGCTTACTCAATCCATTAATAAATTTTGCCCCTCGCTATTCTCCACTTTCAAGCACATCCTCTCTGGTTGGGGAGTTCGCGCTGTCAATCGGACAGAACTGGCAGCTCAATACTGACGTACAATGGAACCAAGACACTCAAAGCGCAGACGAAGGCAGCTTTCAACTGCGCTATCACCGAGATAATAACCACTTATTTAACCTTTCCTATCGATTACGCAGCTTAGTCAACACGCCCACTTTTGTGCTGCCCGGGGGAATTGATCCGCAGATCAAGCAAACCGATGTGTCGGGGGTGTGGCCACTGAGCACTAACTGGAAAATATTGGGTCGATGGAACTACGATCACTCCAATTCTAGAAACGTTGATGCCTTTGCCGGTATCGAATGGAGTAATTGTTGTGCGACTATCCGCCTGATTGGCAGAGAATGGGTTGACCAAGACGAATTGTTTGTTCCTAATGTTGAACCCAATCAAGCCATTTTTGTCCAATTCACATTGAACGGCTTAGGCAACCTCACCGGAGGCGGCATAAGCAACTTACTCAGCGAAAGCATCTGGGGATTTAGAGACACTGAATATGAATAAATTACACTCACGCTCGCAAAGAACTGGCAGCGCCCTAATCAGACTGTGCCTGTGCTTAGCAATAGCCGCCGTCAGCACCAGCAGTTTCGCCCAGCGCGTACTGTTAGACAAAATAGTTGCCATTGTAGATAGCGATGTAGTCCTGCAAAGCGAGCTAGACCGCCGCCTCGTAGAGACCTCAGAGAATGCTCAGCGAGCAGGTCAACCCTTGCCTCCCGCCGAACAGTTTCGCGAAGAAATTCTGGAAATGCTTGTCATCGAAAACTTGCAAATGCAGTTTGCTGACCGGGTAAGCATTCGCTTTGACGACGACACAATTAATCGCGTTCTTAACAACATGGCAAGCAATAACGACATGTCGTTTGAAAAATATGTCGCTACCCTCGAGGAAAACGGGGTTTACCTGCAAACGCGGATTGAGGTCAGAAAACAGATGACCATTCAGGAATTGCAGCGTGGCATGGTCAATAGACGAATCACTATTACAGATCAAGAAATAGAAAACTTCCTGAATTCTGAAACTGGCCGCGAGGTAATGTCAGCAGATTACTTGGTAGAAGATATACGGGTAATTACCAGTGCCGCAGATACGCCCGAAGACAAAGAAGCAAAACGCCGATTTGCCGCCGACTTAACTGTGAGATTTCGAGATGGTGAGCCCCTTACCTCAGCGGGCCTTATAGCTCAGCGCGCTGGCATCGAGATTAGCGGCACTAACTTAGGATGGCGCAAAGCCGACGCACTGCCCACTCTATTTTCAAATGTTGTGACAGGTATGTCTGCCAGCGACGTCGAAGGGCCTATAGAGGCCGGTAATGGCTTCCATATTATCCAACTTGTCGACAAGCGTGGCGGCACTGAACAGATGGTTAACCAGACCAACTTCCGTCATATCATGCTTGAACCGAATGAAATTCGTAACGAAGAACAAACCATAACGGCAATTAAGCGCTTGCGCGCTCGTATCCTAGGCGGTGAGGATTTTGCCCCACTTGCCAGGCAAAATTCTGATGATGTTTCTTCCGTTGTCGCCGGCGGCGATCTTGACTGGATCAATGATAGTGGCATGCCAGCAGAAATGGCGCTAATCATCGACCCTCTAGAAGTAGGCGTGCTCAGTGACGTGTTTCAAACTGAAGCTGGCTGGCATATCGCTGAGGTCTTAGGTCGAAGAGAAGCTGACCTAAGCTCTGAGTACAGTCGGGCACAAGCGGAGAATGCACTTCGAAATAGAAAATTCGATCTTGAATTGCAAAACTGGTTGATTGAAATTCGCGAAGAAGCTTTCGTTGAAGTAGTGGAATAACGCGAGAGGCGGTGCAATATCAAATTGCTAAATCGAATAGCTATTACTCCGGGCGAACCTGCAGGCATCGGACCAGATCTTTGCATTGAGTTGGCGCAGCGTCCACCTGCGAATACTCAATGCGTTGCTGTGGCAGATCCAAATCTGCTCCAAGAACGAGCCGCAGTGTTATCAAAACCTTTAACTCTGACCGAATTTAACCCGGCAGAACTGGCAAAACCCAATGCTCCCGGAGAGCTATTTATTGTCCCGGTGACCTTGGCGGAAAAAGCAATTGCAGGGGAGCTGTCAGTTGCTAACGGCAAATATGTGTTAGAAACATTGCGCACTGCATCCGACCTTGTATTAGATAAGACGCTTGATGCGCTGGTTACCGGCCCAGTTCACAAAGGAATTATTAACGACGCGGGCATAAGCTTTACCGGTCACACCGAGTTTTTAGCTGACTATTGTAATCAAAAACTCACCGTCATGATGCTGGCAACAGAGGGCTTAAGAGTTGCCTTAGTTACCACTCACTTGCCGTTGTCACAAGTTCCTGCCGCGATTACCCAGAGCTTGCTTACCGACATTTTAACGATTTTACACAACGACTTAGTCACAAAGTTTGGCATAGAGAATCCGACTATTTTAGTTTGCGGCCTGAATCCCCATGCTGGCGAAAGCGGCCATTTAGGCCGCGAAGAGATCGAAATTATTGAACCTGTATTACAAAAAATGCAAATCGAAGGCCTCGACCTCATCGGCCCTTTGCCTGCTGACACTTTGTTTACCGCCAAATATTTAGATCACGCTGACGCTGTTTTAGCGATGTATCATGACCAGGGCCTGCCGGTTTTAAAGTTTAAGGGCTTTGGCGATTCCTGCAACATCACCCTGGGCTTACCGATAATTCGCACCTCCGTTGATCACGGCACCGCAACCGATCTTGCTGGCAAAGGTCTTGCTAACACCGGCAGCTTGTTTAATGCAATAAACACGGCCGTCACTATGGCTAGCCACTGGAAGAAATCATGACCTCGCAGGCGAATGACAGGCCCCTTATGGGAAATGGCATGCAGCACCAAGCTCGCAAACGCTTCGGCCAAAACTTCCTTCATGATCAATCAATAATTGACAGGATCATCTACTCAATAAATCCTCAGGTAGGCGACCATTTAGTTGAAATCGGCCCGGGACAAGGTGCCATTACTAATCCGCTGGCAAGTGTCGGGGCCCAACTTGACTGTATCGAGCTAGACCGTGACCTTACTAAGTATTTGAAGGCGAATTTTAAACCTCTTGATCACGTAACCATCCACCAACAAGACATCTTGAAGTTTGAAGTAGCACAGCTCAATACCGACGATCATTCGTTGAGGGTAATTGGCAATCTTCCCTACAACATCTCGACACCTGTGCTATTCCACCTTATTAAAAGCCACAACCTGATTCGCGATATGACTTTCATGTTGCAACTGGAAGTAGTGCAAAGGATGTCAGCGAGCGTCGGCGACAAAAATTACGGCCGCCTAGGCATAATGTTGCAGTATTATTGTGAAGTGGAGCATCTGTTTAATGTGCCTGCCACCGCCTTTAAGCCACAGCCTAAGGTGAACTCCGCGATCGTGCGACTAACTCCGCACAAACAAAAGCCGATTATCGCCCAGGATATAAAAATGCTAGAGTTGGTAGTTAGAAGCGCTTTTAACCAGCGCCGCAAAACCTTGAGAAACAGCCTCAAAAAGCTTATCTCAGATTCTGGGTTAACAGATTTGTCAGTAGACTTAAGTTTACGGCCAGAGAATCTGTCTCTCACCGAATATGTACAAATAAGTGACGCACTAAGCAGTGCCGGGCATAACCAACAGAGTTAACTTTTAATGAGTTCATCAAATCCTATTCAGATCGACGTCACAACTCGCTACCTAGAAGAGCAGTCCGAACCCGTTTCAAAACGATTTGCGTTTGCCTACACTATCGCCATCACCAACAACGGCATCAGTTCAGTGCAACTCCTGAATCGACATTGGAAAATTACTGATGATAATAATGGCGCTGAAGAAGTTAAAGGCGAAGGCGTGATTGGCAAACAACCAAATATCGCGCCAGGTGAAACATTCACTTATACAAGTGGCGCACTCATTAAAACCGAAGTCGGGACGATGCAAGGCAGCTATGAAATGTGTTGGGCAGACGGCGTTAAATTCAATGCAGCCATTGCGCCATTCCTACTAGCGATACCTCACACAGTTCACTAACAGGCATTCCCGCTCTTAGCGACGATTGCTATACTCCAGCCTAACCTTTAACGGCCAGAGAGACTTGCTCCCATTATTATGTTTACCTATCGTCTTAGCATAAGCACATTGCCCCTATCATGAGCACATACGCAATTGGTGATATACAAGGGTGTTATAAACAGCTGCGCAAACTGCTTAATAAAGTTAAGTTTTCCGCGAGTATCGATACGCTATGGTGCGTCGGCGACCTCATTAACAGGGGCCCTAAATCGCTAGACACGCTTAAATTTCTACAGGATATCGATGATTCCACAAGAATCGTTTTAGGCAACCACGACCTACACTTTATCGCGCTTCATGAAGGCTGCGCGCCAGCGCGGGGTAAAGACACAGTGGGAGAGCTACTAGAGTCGAGCGAATGCGGCGCCCTGAGTGACTGGCTACGCAGCAAACCCCTCGCCTTTTACGACAGCATCGACACCGTCACCGGCCCTGAACACTTTTTAATGCTTCACGCCGGCGTCGCACCGGGATGGTCTGCACAAACAACCCTCAACTTGGCCGCAGAAGTTGAATTTGCCCTGCAAGACAAAGATTATAAAAGCTTTCTTAAGCACATGTATGGGGATGTACCTGTCCGCTGGCATGACAAGCTGCAGGGTCTGGACAGGCTGCGAGTAATCACCAACTATTTAACCCGAGTACGCTTTTGTGATGATATTGGCAGTCTGAGATTAGACGTAAAGCAAGGCCTTAGCTCGGCACCACGGGGTTATAAGCCTTGGTACGAATACGAAATAGTCACCAAAGAAGCATCCATTGTATTTGGCCACTGGGCATCGCTGGAAGGCGAAACAAACAGAGCTAAAGTCTACGCCTTAGATACAGGCTGCGTGTGGGGCCGCGAACTCACATTAATGCGATTAGAAGATCAACAGAGGTTCTCGGTAACTTAATTCCGCTAACCCAATTCACTGCAACTTAATAAAGACACTTCACATGAAGACATACCTTGTAGGCGGCGCTGTTAGAGACCAGCTTTTAAAACTGCCGGTTAAGGATAGAGATTGGGTGGTAGTTGGCGCGTCTCCAAATGAGCTGATCGAAAAGGGTTATTCTCAAGTTGGTAGTGACTTCCCGGTTTTCTTGCACCCGCAAAGCAAAGAAGAATATGCACTGGCAAGAACCGAACGCAAATCAGCCGCAGGTCACAAGGGCTTTGAAGTTCACTACGCCAAGGAAGTGACTCTCGAAGAAGATTTAATGCGCCGCGATCTCACCATCAATGCTATCGCGCAAGCTCCCAGTGGCGACCTAATTGACCCCTATAATGGGCTTGCTGATATAGAAAACAAAGTTCTGCGCCATGTCTCCGACGCTTTCATTGAAGACCCGCTGCGCGTTTTGCGTGTCGCCCGCTTTGCCGCCAGATTTGCACATCTTGGTTTTGCAGTGGCACCAGAAACATTAGCTCTGATGGAACAGATAAGTAATTCTGGCGAATTAACGCTGCTTAGCTCAGAAAGGGTTTGGCGAGAAGTTAGTTTGGCACTCAAAGCAGATACACCCGCTGAGTTTATAAAGACACTTCGAGATTGCGGCGCTCTGAAGGTTATTCTGCCTGAAGTTGATGCGCTGTTTGGCGTCCCCCAATCAGCAAAATATCACACAGAAATCGATACTGGCTTGCAGGTCCTGCTTTGCCTAGAGCAAGCCGCACTTCTGACCCCCGACCCGACTATCAGGTATGCCGTTCTTGTCCACGATGTGGGCAAAGGTAAAACTGATCCAGAAAAATGGCCAAGCCACTCAGGCCACGAAAAGCTGGGGGTGGGCTTATTAAAGACAATCAACACCCGCCTCAAAGTACCCAATGAATATGCCCAATTAGCCGCTGTTGTTTGTGAATATCACACTCTCCTGCACAGAGTAACCGAGCTTAGCCCGGCAACGCTTTTACGCCTGTTAGAGTCTGCCGATGCGTTAAGAAGACCGGAGCGATTTGAGAAATTCATGCTAGCCTGTGAGGCAGATGCTCGCGGCAAGACTAGTTTAGAAAAAAGGGACTATCCACAACATCGTTATCTCAGCTCAGCGAAAGACGCCATCGCCAAGGTTGATTCTCGAACAGCGCTAGATACAAACCCCAGCCTGCCGCCCAAAGAGGCTATCGGCCTAGCTAGACTCGACGCGATCTCAACTTATGTCACGCTATGGGCGCAGACGCATTTAAGCGATACGGAGAACTTAAATTGAGCAAAGTCGTTTTTATCACTGGCGCCGCAAAAAGGATTGGAGCGACCATCGCACGCACTTTTCATCGCCAAGGCTTCAAGGTGATTATTCATTACAACCGGTCAACAACCCAAGCTCGTGCTTTGGTAGATGAGTTAAACAGCAATAAAGCTGATAGCGCGGCCGCTTTGCAAGCCGATCTCACCGATCGAGACGCGGCAATGGATATGGCCAAGAAAGTGGTCGGAATCTACGGCCGTGTGGATGTGCTGGTCAACAACGCCTCTTCGTTCTACCCAACGAAAATTGGCGAGATCGAACAACAAACTTGGGATGACCTAATTGATAGCAACCTTCGAAGCGCCTTTTTCATAAGTCAGCAACTAGCAGGCGAGTTAAAATCTCGGCAAGGCGCCATTGTCAATATTGTCGACACACATTCAGATCGCCCGCTGCAAGGGTTTCCTACGTACAGCATAGCCAAAGCCGGGCTTAAGGCGATGACTAAATCATTAGCCATTGAACTCGCTCCACAGGTTCGCGTTAACGGTGTGTCGCCCGGCGCCATACTATGGCCACCGTCTTTAGAAAATGATCAAGACCCAGATGTTCTTGAAAGGCGTAAAGACACCCTGGCGAGAATCCCGCTAGCGCGCCTTGGTAGAAAAGAAGATATTGCAGAAGCTGTTTTTTATTTTGCAACCGAGGCCAAATATATCACCGGCTATACCCTTAAAGTGGATGGTGGCAGAAGCCTAATCTAGAAGGCAGCGTTACCATCTAAGGGGCCGTTTCTGTTTCTATAGGCCATTGAAAATCTATGGGCCACAGTTTTTGAGAGGACTTATCAAAGCCTTGCCAAAGTTCAGCATAGGTTTTACCAGACTGTTGATGCACAATATCTGGAAGCATTTCTGCCAGCGGCAATAGAGCAAACGCGTTGCGAGTAATTTCCTCCCGCGGCAACGACAGACCACACTCAACCCCAGATTCATCTCCATAGGTGAGAATATCAATATCCATCGTCCGTCCTGAAAATTTGGGCTGCTGGCGGTCTCGCCCAAGCTGATCCTCGATATTTTTTAAGCGCAGGGAAATCTCTTGCAAAGAAGTTTCCACCTCAGCAATAACCACCAAATTCATAAAATTATCGCCGTCAAAGCCCACAGCCTCACTTTCATAAACCTTTGATAAGGAGATGCTGCCGAATTCTTGGGCCAGCAGATTTAGAACCTGGCGAATATGTGTCACCGGCTCAATATTGGATCCAATGCTTAAAGAAAGTGTTGGCACTTAATCGCCTGAATTAGCCTGAGTTAAAGGCCGTGAGTTAAAGAATATGGGTTAAAGAACACCGGTCAAAGAACCCGGGGACACGTGAGTGATAAATGAGCCATCCATAAACTGTTAGTGCCGGATATAGGTTAACTGTATAGATCACCGGTTATACCTACTTACAGCGCACGGGTTACAGATCACAAACCAAAGAAAACCAGTCTACAGTAATCAAGCTAACTAATAGCTTATTTGCTTCCACGCTCGATAATCACGCCGACTTCCTTAGAACCAGTTACCGCACCTGGCTTTCCAAGGCGTAATCGTAACCAACTAACATCAAACTCATTTCGTACAATCGCCGCAATTTCTTCTGCCAGTTTTTCAACCAGTAGAAATTCAGAATTTTCGACGAAATCAATTAATCGCTTTGCCACAGATTTGTAGTCCAACGTTTTGTGGATGTCATCATCCTTTGCGGCCGGACCGATATCGGTGGCCATTTCTAGATCAAGGCTAACCACTTGACGCTGCTTTCTTTCCCAGTCGTAAATGCCAATAATCGTTTCAATTTTCAGCTCTTGAATATAAACAATATCCATAACAAACCTTTTATAGGTGACCTTAGAATTATGTGAACAGCCCTTCAAACCATAACCACACTGCAAACAGAAGCTAACGGTTAAGTGGTGTCAGGGTCTCCAGAGACCAGCGAGGTTGCGCTCGAATCGCAAGATCATCCCGCTGTCCTGCTTGAATACGCTGACAACCGGCATAGGCGATCATTGCGCCATTGTCGGTGCAATACTTAGGCTGAGCATAGAATAATTTACTGTCTAATTTTTGAACAGTCGCTTCCAGCACTGACCTCAGATGTAAGTTAGCACTAACCCCTCCGGCGATAACCAAGGTTTTAAACCCTGTTTGTTGCAAAGCACGCCGACATTTTATGGCCAGCGTACTCGCAACAGCATCCTCAAACGCCTGCGCGATATCAGCTTTTGTTTGCTGATCTAGTACTCTCCTATCTTCTTTCTCCCCTATCGGCCCTTGCTCCCCCTCGCCCTGTTTGCCTTCAGCAGGCTCTCGGCATTGGGCGATAGTATTGCGAACAGATGTCTTAAGACCGCTAAAACTGAAATCCAGACCCGGCCTGTTAGTCATTGGCCGAGGGAAACTAAAGCGTCCTGGAATGCCTTTCTCTGCCAGTTTCGCAAGATTAGGGCCGCCCGGATATTCCAAACCCAGCATCTTACCCACTTTGTCGAATGCTTCACCGGCGGCATCATCGAGCGACTCGCCAAGCAGAGTGTATTCGCCAATCCCCATTACCTTTACTAATTGCGTATGGCCGCCGGACACTAGCAGCGCCACAAAGGGGAATTCTGGCGGGGTATCCTCTAACATAGGGGCAAGAAGATGGCCTTCCATGTGGTGTATCCCCAACGTAGGGACCCCCCATCCCATGCCAAGAGCCCGCCCAATGGATGCGCCCACTAACAGCGCACCAACCAAACCAGGCCCCGCGGTATAGGCAACTCCATCGATATCCTCCGGCTTAAGTTGGGCCTGCGCTAGCACCTGACTAATCAACGGCAGGGCCTTTCTAATGTGATCCCGTGACGCAAGTTCGGGAATTACGCCCCCATACTTAGCATGAATTTCGATCTGGCTATAAAGGGCGTCTGCAAGCAAACCAGCGTCACTATCGTAAATAGCAATACCGGTTTCATCACAAGATGTTTCAATACCTAATACTTTCAATGGGTTAGTCTCGGACGCTGAATACTACAGGGACGCAATCATGCCAAAAAAGTGAGCAAACCCCAACTGGATTATGCTTCAAAGTGGTGACTAACTGTTTCTTAGCAATCCAGCTACAATTCTCTTTGCATTTATTGATGCTGGGCATTACAATTCACGCCCCTGAAAATAGATAGGCAAAATACTAGCCGTTTTTCAGGACACAAGCCAAATCCAAGTCATATAAAAATTTAAGGTAGGTGTTTTTTCCATGCCAATGGTAAAACTGAAAGAAAATGAGCCTTTTGACGTAGCACTACGTCGTTTTAAGCGTTCATGTGAGAAAGCCGGAGTATTAGCTGAAGTTCGTCGTCGCGAATTTTATGAAAAGCCCACGTCTGTGCGTAAGCGTAAAGCTGCCGCTGCCGTTAAGCGTCACCTTAAGAAGGTTTCTCGAGAAAGTCGCAAAAGCGTTCGTCTTTACTAGACCGCTTTACACTCGATAGTTTAGGGCCTATAAATACGATAAAGTAGGCCCGCGGTTAGCAGCCTTGCTATCCGCTAGATGCCCTCAGCACCCGCAAGTTGTTTACGATACAGAGAATACTGGTTGTTGCAGCTTTTTTTCGTTCCTTAAAAAAGGGTTTCTCTGATTATGTCCGAAAGTCCATTAAAGCAAGAAATCACAGCAGCGATGAAAGATGCGATGCGCTCTAAAGATAAAGAGCGTTTGGGCACTATTAGATTGGCTCTTTCTGAGATAAAGCGAATTGAAGTTGACGAGCGCATTGATCCGGACGATACCCGCATACTTGGTATCTTGGACAAAATGGTCAAGCAGCGCCGTGAATCTATTAAGCAATTCGAAGCGGGAAAAAGGCAAGAACTCGCAGATGTAGAGCAAGCTGAGATTTTGGTGCTTCAGGATTTCATGCCTAAAGCGCTGACAGACGAAGAAATCGAAGGTATTTTATCTGCCGCCCTAGCTGATTCTGGAGCCAAGACCATGCAAGACATGGGCAAAGTAATGGCGCTAATTAAGCCTCAGGTCCTCGGCAAAGCAGACATGGGCATTGTAAGCCAAAAGATCAAAGCAGCGCTGGATTAAGCCGACGCTTAGTAAAGCCTCCTAGGCATGCAGCTTGGCTCAAACAATCCTTTTTTGAGCCGGGCGCATCAACACCTTGATCCATCCCCTCGCTTCCAAAGAAGTGATATGTCGCAGTTCTGATATCATCTCCTTTACTGGGACGTCCTGCGATACTGAAATATTCGCTATAATATAGCTGCCGCAATGGGTTTTCGGAGACGCGTTCGCAGCAGTACCTTTGAAAGAACACGATAAACACCAGCAAGGAACAATCACCAAGCGATGGCAGGCTTAATCCCACAGGCATTTATTGACGATCTGCTCAGCCGTGCTGATATCATTGACGTAATAGATAAACGGGTGCCTTTAAAAAAATCCGGCAAGAACTACTCTGCCTGCTGTCCATTTCATAACGAAAAAACACCATCCTTTAGTGTTCAACCCGAACGTCAGTTTTACTATTGCTTCGGCTGCGGAGCTGCGGGCAATGCAATCGGCTTTGTAATGAACTTCGATCAGCTGGACTTTCCTTTAGCTGTTGAGACCCTAGCGAAAGAAAATGGCCTGGAAGTTCCCCGAGAAGAATCAGAAGCGAACCAGCGCAAGCAGTCAGAAAATGCAAAACTGTTTGCTGTGTTAGAGAAAGCCAATAAGTTTTTCCGCTATCAGCTTAGGCAACATGAAAACAAACAAGCGGCGATTGACTATCTAGTGTCCCGCGGGTTGAGCGGCGAGATCGCAAGAGACTTTAACATCGGCTATGCCCCTCCAGGCTGGGACAACCTACTCGGAGCATTAGGCAGCGATAACGCCGTAAAGCAATCCCTAGAAAAGTCAGGAATGGTTATCGAGAAAGACCGAGATAACAAGAAAACCAACGAAAAATCAAAAGTTCAAAGCGAAGGACCAAGATACTACGACCGCTTTAGGCACCGCATAATGTTCCCTATCAGGGACACCCGAGGCAGAACTATCGCATTTGGTGGACGTGTTCTTGGTGATGACAAACCGAAATATCTGAACTCACCGGAGACCCCCGTATTTCATAAAAGCGCCGAGCTTTATGGCCTCTATGAATTTAAAAAATCCAGCCAGAAGTATAGTCAGCTGCTTATAGTAGAGGGCTATATGGATGTTATTGCCCTCGCCCAGATGGGGATCAGAAATGCCGTTGCAACCTTGGGCACGGCAACGAACAGCAATCATTTAAGCCGGCTATTCCGCTTAGTACCCGAAGTTGTGTTTTGCTTTGACGGTGATAAAGCAGGCCGAACTGCCGCCTGGCGAGCATTGGAGGCAACCCTTGCGCAAATGGAAGATGGCCGCCAAGCAAAGTTTCTATTCCTTCCCGAAGGAGAGGACCCGGACACCTTGGTCCGCAAAATTGGCCAAGAAAAGTTCAATGAAGAACTTGTCAACGCGACTCCACTGGAGACTTTTTTCTTCGATAAACTATCGGTCGGCATAGACGTTGCCACCATAGAGGGAAAAGCTAGACTGAGCAATCTCGCCAAACCGCATCTTAAACAGCTGCCTCACGGTGTTTACGGTCAGCTTATGCAAGACCGACTGGCAGGCCTGCTTGGGATATCTAGCGAGGCTTTGAATAAGTTATTAGAGAAGCCTGACGACAAAGAGCAATCGAAATGGACTGCCTCGTCTGGGTCATCCGACGCATCTTCCGGTGGACGTGACGGTGGACATAGCGATGAAGGCTACGATGATTACAACAACGATCGCAGCGGCGGGCACTATGACGTTCCCTACGATACTCCCTCCTATGTTCCAGGTGCGGCACCGGGCTCGGCTCTAGGATCGGCTAATTCTCAGGGTCGGCAGAAATATCCAATTAGGCCGCCCAACAACGGGCTTTCTATTTACCGACGCCCCGCTGCCGTCAAAGCCATTGAATTACTGCTCCGTAACCCGGAAATAGCGCTTAGTATCGAGATAGACCTAACACCGCTGCGCAGTACCGAGGACGAAAGCCGGAAACTCCTGCTCTCACTCATTGAAATTGTTCAAAAAGACCCCACTACTAAGGTCTTCACTCTTTTAGGCTATTGTTATGGAACCACTTTGGGCAATCAGTTAACTCAATTGCTAAAAGAAGAGAAAATAACGCCTACTGAGGGGCTCGAAGGGGAATTTAGGGAAATAATTGATAGCATTATGGTGGATGTTGGTAAGAAGCTCTATAAGCTGAAAATTAATGAGATGTTGAAGTCAAAGTTTGGCAATCCAGCGCTTACCCCCCAAAACAGTGATGAAGAATAGCTTTAAAATTAAATAGGCAATCCAATTGTCTAAAAAATACGACTAACGATATACAAAATAGCTGGCGATCTTTATAATGCCCGGCTGCGTTTTATTCACCCATTTCCTGGCATCTGCGCCAGGCAAGACGAGAATTCATGGCCGATTTAATAGCTCCACAGTCTACTCTTAAGGCATTGATTGCTAAAGGAAAGGAACAAAGTTACCTCACCTATGCTGAGGTAAACGATCACCTTCCACAGTCAATATCAGATCCTGACCAAGTTGAAGACATCATTCAGATGATCAACGATATGGGCATCAAGGTGTTCGAAACCGCACCAGATACTGATTCTCTGCTGTTAAATGAAGAAAGTGACACTGGCGCCGACGAACTAGCCGCCGCTGAAGCTGCTGCGGCCTTGGCTGCGGTAGAAAACGAAGCCGGACGAACAACCGATCCAGTGCGCATGTATATGCGCGAAATGGGCACCGTGGAGCTATTGACTCGCGAAGGCGAAATAGTTATCGCCAAGCGCATTGAAGAAGGCCTGCGTGAGCTAATGAAAGCCATGGCCTATTTTCCGGGCACGGTAGAACATGTATTAAACGAATACGCGCTTACTAACACCGAAGAGCGCCGCCTGAATGAACTTATTACTGGTTACCTCGACACCACTGACGTCATTCCAGCACCAGTTCAAATCGTTGACAGCTCAGCTGCCTCAACGAGTGATGACGATGAAGACGAAGCACCAGTAGGACCAGATCCTGAAGAAGCCAGAATTCGCTTTGGCGAGTTGGCCGATCAATTCAAGAAAACCAGTAAAGTGGTCAACAAGAATGGTCGCGATCACGCTAAATCAGTCATCGAGCTGGAAAAATTAGGTGAGGTGTTCAAAAGCTTTAAGTTGACTCCACGCCAATTTGACCCGCTGCTTAGCCACATTCGTGCCGTATTAGGACGTCTGCGTCGCCACGAGAAAATGGTTATTAGCCTGTGTGTTCGTGGCGCTAAAATGCCACGCAAAACGTTCATCGAAAGCTTTCCCGGCAATGAAACAGATGAAAAGTGGATCGATAAGCATATAAAAGAAAAGAAAGCTTATTCTGAGCTTTTAGTGAACGTGAAGACTGAAGTTTTGCGAGCCCAAAAGAAGATCAGACTCCTTGAAGAAGAAAGCGGACTTTCAGTTACGGAGATTAAAGACATCAATCGTCAGATGTCTATTGGCGAAGCAAAATCTCGGCGCGCCAAGAAAGAAATGGTTGAAGCTAACCTGCGCTTGGTAATCTCCATTGCTAAAAAATACACAAACCGTGGCTTGCAGTTTCTGGATCTTATTCAAGAAGGCAACATTGGCTTAATGAAAGCGGTAGATAAGTTTGAATACCGCCGCGGCTACAAATTCTCGACCTATGCAACATGGTGGATACGCCAGGCTATTACTCGCTCAATTGCTGACCAAGCAAGAACGATTCGTATCCCAGTGCATATGATTGAAACGATTAATAAGCTGAACCGCATCTCTCGCCAAATGGTTCATGAGAAAGGCCGCGAACCGACCCCAGAAGAATTGGGCGAGCGCATGGACATGTCTGAAGACAAAGTTCGCCGGGTGCTTAAGATCGCCAAAGAGCCTATTTCAATGGAAACGCCTATTGGTGATGACGAAGACTCGCATCTTGGTGATTTCATCGAAGACGCAACAGTCGATTCGCCAGTGGATTCATCTATAGACGAAGGGCTTCGCGAAGCCACTAAGGACGTTCTTGGAAGCTTGACTGCAAGAGAAGCTAAAGTCCTTAGAATGCGTTTTGGTATCGACATGAATACTG
>MDTF01006641.1_pt1 | contig 34034 bp, 27 predicted proteins | sample 811191 | NCBI WGS metagenome assembly MDTF01 (sample SAMN05326649, study PRJNA326480) | marine metagenome | isolation source: seawater | place: Southern Ocean | collected 2011 | reverse complement strand
CGAATAACTTCTTCTTTTTCAAAGCAGCTTCAGCTGCATATTTCTCTTCAATATCAAACCTTTTCTTGATTTCCTCTAGCTCTTTAGTAGCCACTTGTTCTTTGGCTTCCCGTATAGCTTCTTTTTCTCTTTCCCTGGCTAATACCTTTTCCTCATCAGCTAACCTTTCGCTTTCTTCAAGTTCTTTTCGATCTTTCTCTTGTTGTTCTTTTAACTGTTCTTCTTTTTGATTTTCTACTACTTTCTTTCGCTTAACTGCTTCTTTTCGTCGATATTCTTTCGCCAATTCAGCCTCTCTTTTTAATTGCTTTTTCCGATATTCTTTGGCTTGCTTTTTTTGTTCGAAAAGTTCTTCATATTTTTTTATTTCTTTTTTCCTTTCCTTTTCTTTTTGCTCTTTTAACTCTTTTAATTGTCGCCTTTTCTCTTTCAACCTTTCTACTGCTGATTGTTTATCTTTTTGGTCCGTTTGGGCACACAAAGAAGTAGGAACAACAGTAAGACCTGTCATAAAAACGACTAACAATAACAAATATTTAAAACTAAATTTACTCAACAGTGTATAATAAGCGGTTTTAATTGTTAAAATCCTATTATCTTCTTCTCAAATCCCAATCGCCAACTAGCAATCGTTCTACGAACAATTATCATAAAAGTTTTCCATATAATAAAACTTATTTTAGTATTAATTACCGAACAAAAAACAAGTACAATACTGTATTGTTTTTGAAAACAAAAAAATCAATTAAAAATAAAGATTAATTAATCTATTTTTTTTTGTGGTTCCTCCAGTTTTTATTTGTAATATTGCACTCCCAATTTAGGGAAATGTTATTTTTTTCACGTAGAAATCGTAGAAAATGGATTTATTAAGAGAAGTATCGCAAGAGATAGTAGAAAAAAGAGATTTACCAGATTTTAAATCAGGTGACACTATAACTGTTTATTATACAATAAAGGAAGGAGACAAGCAGAGAACGCAGTTTTTCCAAGGTGTAGTTATCCAGAGAAGAGGAATCGGAACAACTGAAACTTTCACAATTAGAAAAATTAGTGGAGGAATTGGTGTTGAAAGAATCATCCCAGTTAACTCTCCATTAATTGAAAAGATTGAAGTAAACAAAAGAGGTAAGGTTCGTAGAGCTAGAATCTTTTACTTACGAGACAGAACAGGTAAATCCGCAAGAATTAAGGAAAGAATTGTTTTTAAGAAATAAAAACAACTTACAATATTTTAAAAGCTCCGATTTTCGGGGCTTTTTTTTTACCTAATTTTATCTCTGTATTCTTTTCTGAATAATAGAAAAGGTATACCTTTAAATTCTTGAGTTATATAATTTTCATATTATTTTTTTGTTTTTTCACCTGGGGAATTATCAGGTGGAAATTCTTCAACCTACAAGGCATCTCAAGAAAATTTATTCTTTTTGCATTTTTATTAAAAGTTGTTGCCGGAATAGGACTTACTTTTTACTACAGTGAAAACCTGAAACGATCTGAGTCTGACACATTCAGATACTTTGATGACAGTGCCCATCTGCATAGAGCATTAGCAAACAATTCAAAATCATACATTAAAATGCTTTTCATTTCTGATGACAGTGAAGAGCTTATGCCTTTCTTAAGAGATATGAATAATTGGTTTCCAGCACAGCGGACAACTTTATATAATGACAACAGGACTGTAATTAGGCTAAACGCCGTTATGCGGCTTGTATCATTCGGAAATTACTTTACCCATTTGTTATTTTTCAGTATGATGGCTTTCTATGGATTAACGTTTATTTACAAAGCTTTTCACAAATATTTCGCAGGAAAGAAACAGATACTATTTAGCATCTTATTTCTTACACCATCCGTTTTATTCTGGAGTAGTGGTATTTTAAAAGAAGCTCCACTTCTACTAATATTTGGAATTACACTCAATATCCTAAATAAAATATTTAATAAGAAAGTATACTGGTTACATTATTTCATCTTACTAATTTGTGCTTTGCTTTTATTTCATCTTAAATTATATGTAGGGCTTTTACTAATTCCAGCAATAACAGGATATTATTGGGTTCTTCATCAAAAAGGACCACATCCAGTAATGAAAATAATTTTAAACTACGTAATCTATTTTGCAGCTGCGGTTATTTGGCATTTACAAAACTGGAATTGGAGTCTTTTTACTGTATTAAAATGGAAACGACAAGATTTTTTAGGTTTGGCTAAAATTGAGAATGCAAAAAGCTTAATAAATACAGGGAATTTGGAAGACACCCCATTAAGTTTTCTAATAAATGCCCCTTTAGGATTATGGAATTCTATTACTCGCCCATATCTCTGGGAGGTATATTCTATAGCTGTTTTACCAAACGCGATCGAAAACGTATGTATTTTCGCATTTATTCTAATCTGTTTAATGTTTGGTGAAAAATCAAATTTTAAAAAAATAGGATACTTCTTTTTAATGTATGCAATAGGTCTAATGACAATTATTGGAATGGTGACACCTATACTAGGTAGTTTAGTTCGTTATAAAATTCCTGCCATACCTTTCTTCTTGATGTTTTTCCTCTTATTTTTAGATATAGAAAGTTTAAAATTAAAATTCCCGAAACTCAATAAAATCTTATGATCCCCGTTTAGTTTTAGTATATGAAATTAATTCTTCTCATTCTAGTTTTTTCATTCACTCAAACAATAACTGATCAATATTCTGCTTTAGAAATAAAATCTTGCAAAACCACTGAAAACGCAACGTATCTTAATCAAATAGAAAAAGATGTCCTGTATTATATCAACCTAGTTAGAATAAATCCTCAAAAATTTAGTGAGATTATTTTAGCTCCATTCCTAACCAAAAACCCTGATTATTCAAAAAAGTATTGTAAATCACTTTTTAAAAGATTAAATAAAACGATCCCATTGGCGGTATTAGAACCTGCTGAAGATCTGTTTTATTTTTCTAAAAACCACGCATATAGCAAAGGAAAAAAAGGTGACACTGGGCATAGATCAACAAAAGGAAAATCCTTTGCTAAAAGAACAAATAAACTGATTAAAAAATATTCAGTTGTTGGTGAGAATATTCATTACGGATCCAACAATGCTCTTGAAATAGTGATTGATTTATTAATTGATGATGGTATAAAGGATTTAGGTCATAGAGAGAATATTTTAGAAAAATATTTTGTTTACTGTTCCGTTTCTATTCAAAAGCACAAAAAATTCAGATACAATTGTGTTATTGACTTCGCAGGAAAAAATAATTAAAAATCCTTTTCATATTTTTTCATTGAAACTCGAACTTTTCTTAGAATTTATCGTTATTTCAGAGTACTACGTGTTGCACGTTTAATTTGTAAGGATTTATTACAACAGCTATAATACTTAATACACTCCTAACTAATATTTATAAATAATTAATATTATGAAAATTAAAAGAACCTTCGATATTCTTCCGTATGCTTTAGCAACCTATCCGTTAGATAATTGTTTAGTATCAAAAGAAGATGGGAAATGGAAAAGTATCTCAACTCAAGAATACCTTAATCTTGCTAATCAATTAAGCAACGCCTTAATTGAGATGGGAATTCAACCAGGCGATCGAATTGCTTCAATTAACAATAATAGACCGGAATGGAATATCCTAAATGTAGCTGTTGCACAAATAGGGGCTATTTTATGCCCGATGTATCCAACAATCTCTGCAAATGATTATGTATACATTTTCAATCATGCGGAAATCAGTTATATTTTCGTAAGTGATGAAGAAATTTTAGCTAAAGTACTTAAAGCCAAAGAATCTGCTCCATTATTAAAAGATATTTACACTTTTAATAAAATTGAAAACAGCAAACATTGGACAGAAGTTCTTAACCTAGGAAAAGGGCAACATAATGATGAACTAGAGAATAGAAAAAATTCAATTTCTGAAAATGACTTAGCAACAATAATATACACTTCTGGAACTACAGGAAAACCAAAAGGAGTGATGCTTAGTCATCAAAACTTAGTTAAAAATTCAGAAGCAGGAATTCCTTTAATACCATGTTCTCCCGGTGACAAAGCTTTAAGTTTCCTTCCAGTTTGTCATGTTTTTGAAAGAACAATACTCAACATTTATCTGCGTGCAGGACTTTCTGTTTACTACGCGGAAAGTATAGAAACCTTAGGCGATAATCTTAAAGAAGTAAAGCCTGAAGTTTTCACAGCAGTGCCGCGACTAATTGAAAAATTGTATGATAAAATTATTGCTGGAGGAAATCAAAAATCAGGACTAGTTAAAAAAATATTTTTATGGGCAGTAAAAAAAGCCAATAACTTCGAAATTGGACAGCCAGCTACCATAGGTGGCCTCATTGCAGACAAAATAATATACTCGAAAATAAAAGCTAGTTTGGGAGGTAATATAAAGTGTATTGTTTCTGGGAGTGCGGCATTACAACCTCGCCTTACTCAATTCTTTTGGGGTGTTGGCTTACCCATTTTAGAAGGATATGGTTTAACTGAAACTTCACCTATTGTATCAGTTAATACTTTACATACTGAAGGAACAAAATTTAGTACTGTGGGAAAGGTTATTGATAAAGTTGCCGTAAAACTGGCAGATGATGGCGAAATCCTAGTTAAAGGTTCTAATGTAATGTTAGGATACTATAAAGACGAAGAACAAACTAGTGAAGTGATGACTGATGACTGGTTTCACACCGGTGACATAGGATGTTTTGATGGAGAATATTTAAAAATAACTGATAGGAAAAAAGAAATATTCAAAACATCAGGAGGGAAATATGTAGCTCCTGGCCCTTTAGAAAACACAATAAAAGCATCTACTTTTATTGAACAAATAATGGTAATTGGGGAAGGGAAAAAACATTCAGCAGCATTAGTTGTTCCCGCTTTTGAATTCATAAAAGAATGGTGTAAAGAACAACAGATATCTTGCAGTACTAATGATGAAATTTGTGCAAATGAAAAAGTAATTAAAGCGATCCATAGTGATATTAATAAATTCAACCAAACCTTCGGTCAGGTTGAGCAAATTAAAAAATTCGAATTAATAAATTGTGATTGGACAATTGCAGGTGGAGAATTAACACCTACAATGAAACCTAAAAGGAAGCCGATATTAAAGAAATATGATCACCTCGTTAGGAAAATTTACGGAGAAGACATTGGCTAATATCTCAAAGTGAATCACCTTAACTATTGGGGAATAGGGATGATTCAATGCGCGTCAATTTTACGAACAAAATATTTGAAAATTATATGATACGAATTAAAAAAGTTGCTATTCTAGGATCAGGGGTTATGGGATCTAGAATTGCTTGTCACTTTGCAAACATAGGAATTGAAGTAATACTCTTAGATATAGTTCCAAGAGAATTAAATGCAAAAGAAAGCGCAAAAGGAGTTTCTATAGAGAGTACGATTTTTAAAAATAGAATCGTAAATGATGCGCTTACAATAGCTATAAAATCGAACCCATCTCCTATCTATCAAAAATCAGATATTAAATTAATTTCGACTGGAAATTTCGACGACGATATGTCTAGGATATCAGAATGTGATTGGACGATTGAAGTTGTTATTGAGAATCTTGAAATTAAAAATAAAGTATTTGACAACGTTGAAAAACATAGAAAACCTGGAACATTAATCACTTCGAATACCTCAGGTATTCCGATTAACAAAATGCTTGAAGGTCGCAGTGACGATTTTCAAAACCACTTCTGTGGAACACATTTTTTTAATCCTCCTAGATATTTAAAATTGCTGGAGATTATACCTACTCCTAAAACAAATCAATCAGTTGTTGACTTCTTAATGAATTATGGAGACAAGTTCTTAGGGAAAACTACAGTTTTATGCAAAGATACTCCTGCTTTTATAGCAAATAGAATTGGAGTTTTTGGAATTATGGACCTCTTCCACACTGTTGAAGAAATGGGCTTAACCGTAGGTGAAGTTGATAAGTTAACTGGACCAATCCTAGGAAGACCAAAATCTGCTACTTTCCGAACATGTGATGTTGTAGGGTTGGATACGTTAGTAAAAGTAGCTAATGGGGTAGAGACTAATTGTCCAAATGATGAAGAAGTTTCTAAATTTAGAATACCTTCTTACATTATTAAAATGGTTGATAATGGTTGGTTAGGATCTAAATCAAATCAAGGATTCTATAAAAAATCAAAAGACAAAAATGGACAAAAAACTATTTTAGAACTTAATTTAAACACATTTGAATACAATCCCAAAACGCACGTAAAATTTGCGACTATTGAATTAGCAAAACAAGAAGAAAAATTAGAAAATAGAATAAAGATTCTTGCTAGTGGTAAAGACAAAGCAGGTGAGTTCTACAAGAAGATATTTACCAATCTCTTCATATATGTTTCTAATAGAATTCCTGAAATATCAGACGAATTATACCGTATCGACCAAGCTATGACAGCAGGATTTGGATGGGAAATTGGACCTTTCGAACTTTGGGATGCAGTTGGGTTAAAAAAATCGCTGGTATTAATACAACAAGCTGGACTTGAACCTGCACCTTGGGTTCATGCTATGATAGAAGCAGGAAATGAAACATTCTACAAGATTGATGGAGGAGTTAAAAAATATTACGATATAGAAACAAAAACATATAAAGCAATTCCAGGTACTGAAGAGTTTATAATATTAGATACTTTAAGATCTAACAATGTAGTTTGGAAAAACACAGGTGCTTCTGTAATAGATATTGGAGACGGTATTTTAAATATTGAGTTCCATAGTAAAATGAATACTATGGGAGGAGATGTTCTTGAAGGTATTCAAACAGGAATAGATATCGCAGAAAAAGATGGTTGGAATGGTATTGTAATAGCTAATCAAGGAGAAAACTTCTCAGTTGGGGCGAATTTAGCAATGGTTTTCATGCTAGCAGTTGAACAAGAATATGATGAATTAGATTTCGCTATCAGAGCATTTCAAAAAACAATGATGAGGGTTCGTTATTCGGACATACCAGTAATTGTTTCACCACATGGAATGTCGTTAGGTGGGGGTTGCGAAATTGCCCTTCATGCAGACAAAGTAGTTGCTTCCGCAGAAACTTATACTGGTTTAGTTGAGGTTGGAGCTGGAGTAATTCCTGGTGGTGGAGGAACAAAGGAATTTGCATTACGAATTTCTGATTCAACATTTGAAGGAGATATTGAACTACCTGCATTAAAAAAAGCATTCCTAACTATTGGAATGGCTAAAGTTTCAACAAGTGCAACGGAAGCAATAGATTTAGGATATTATGTAAAGGGCAGAGATAAGTTTGTTATTAATAAAAACAGACAAATTACTGAAGCTAAAAAAGCGGCCTTAGAGCTATCTAGTTCAGGATATACTCGACCCGTAGAACGTAAAGACATTCGAGTTTTAGGTAGACAAGGACTAGGAATAGTCTATGCAGGAGCAAACACTATGTATAGTGGGAAGTACATATCAGAGCACGACAAATTAATATCTGAAAAACTTGGATATGTATTGTGTGGTGGAGATTTAACTTCAAAAACAAAAGTATCTGAACAATACTTACTAGGCTTAGAAAGACAGGCCTTCCTTTCACTTCTTGGTGAAAAGAAAACCCTTGAAAGAATACAAAGTCTTTTAACAACAGGTAAACCTCTAAGAAATTAATGAAAATATTTTCAACAATAATACTATTTAATTGCCTTTGTATATTAGGCATAGCGCAGCAAGCACCTTCGCTAACATCTCTAGTTCCAAAGTATGCTTCTCAAGACGAAACGCATCGAAATAAAATAGATGATAACGGAAACAAATGGGGGAAGTGGAAATACTTTTCAAGAAGTGGTGAAATTGTTCTTGAAATTACATTTGAGAACAACAAGAAGAATGGAAAATACGCTAGATACAATGGAGTAACTGGAAAGATGATTGAACAAGGAAATTATCTAAATGGTGTGAAAAATGGAAAATACACTAAATGGTTTAGTAATGGTGTGAAGAGGGTTGAAGGAACTTATTCAAAAGGAATGAAGAATTCAATTTGGAACTACTATTTTAAAAACGGAACAGGAGCTTTAAGAATATCAGGAAAATTTAGTGATGGTAAAAAAAATGGAAATTGGATTTTTTACGATAAAAATGGAAATATTAGAAAGAAAATTAATTTTCAAACTGAAACTTCAGTAAAAGAAAATAATAAAACACTACCAACTAATTAACAGTTGGTAATAACAAATAACATTATGGAAGCGTACATCGTAGCAGGCTATAGATCAGCAGTAGGTAAATCAAAGAAAGGAGGTTTTAGATTTTTTCGACCAGATGATCTTGGTGCACAAGTTGTCAGGAGATTAATGGATGAAGTGCCAGCTTTAGACAAAGATAGAGTAGATGATGTAATCTGCGGGAATGCTACTCCGGAGGCAGAACAAGGTTTAAATATCGGTAGAATGATTTCATTGATGGGACTGGACACAGTTAAAGTTCCAGGAATGACTGTAAACAGATACTGTTCATCAGGTCTTGAGTCAATAGCATTAGCTACTGCGAAAATAAAAGCAGGAATGGGTAATTGTATTATTGCCGGAGGAGTAGAATGTATGTCTCCAATTCCCTTTGGAGGATGGAAAGTAATTCCAAATTACGAAGTTGCAAAAACAAATCCTGAGTGGTATTGGGGAATGGGACTAACAGCTGAGCAAGTCGCAAACACTTATAATGTTTCTAGAGCTGATCAAGATGAATTTTCTTATCACTCTCATATGAAAGCACTTACTGCCTTAAATAATGGAACATTTAAAGATGACATTGCTCCAATTACAGTTCAAGAAATTTATTTAGATGCACAAGAACGTAGAAAAGAACGTGAATATATAGTTGATACAGATGAAGGGCCCAGGTTGGGGACTAGTATTGAAGCTTTAGCTAAATTAAGGCCTGTATTTACAGCAGGCGGTTCAGTTACAGCAGGAAACTCTTCTCAGACTTCAGATGGAGGCTCATTTGTAATGGTAATGAGTGAGCAAATGGTTAAAGAGTTAAATATCGAGCCGATTGCCAGGTTAGTATCCTATCACGTTGCCGCGCTAGAGCCTCGATTAATGGGAGCAGGACCAATACATGCGATTCCAGGAGCTTTAAAACAAGCAGGAATGAAACTAGAACAGATCGAGCAAATTGAATTAAATGAAGCATTTGCTTCACAATCACTTGCTGTTATCAGAGAATTAAAAATAAATCCTGATATAGTTAATGTTAACGGAGGCGCTATTGCATTAGGACATCCCCTTGGTTGTACAGGAGCGAAATTATCGGTGCAATTATTCAACGAGATGAAGAGAAGAAATCAAAAGTACGGGATGGTTACGATGTGTGTAGGAACTGGCCAAGGAGCCGCAGGTATTTACGAATTACTCTAAGAACTAAAACTTTTAAAATTCTAAACAATGTCAGAACAAAAAAAAACAATAAAAGGAGGAGAATTTTTAATAAAAGAATCAAATCATAACGATATTTTCATTGCTGAAAACTGGGATGAAGAGCACAAAATGATGCGCGACACTTGTTACGATTTTTTAACTGCTGAAGTTCATCCCAATTTAGAAAGGATAGATAAAATGGAAGAAGGTTTAATGACTTCCTTGATAGATAAAGCTGGTGAACTTGGATTACTCGGCATCTCTATACCAGAAGAATATGGAGGTTTTGGAAAAGACTTTAATAGTTCTTTATTAATTAGTGAAGCTACAGGTTCAGGACATAGTTTTGCAGTTGCTCTTTCAGCTCATACCGGAATTGGAACGCTTCCGATCATGTATTATGGTACTAATGAACAAAAAACAAAATATCTTCCTGATTTAGGAAGTGGTGTTAAAAAAGCTTGTTATTGTTTGACTGAACCAGGATCAGGATCTGATGCTAATTCAGGAAAAACAAAAGCCGTTCTATCAGGTGATGGATCGCATTATGTCCTAAACGGACAAAAAATGTGGATTACAAATGGCGGATTTGCTGATATATTTATAGTTTTTGCTAAAGTTGATAATGACGCTAACCTAAGTGCTTTTATAGTCGAAAAAGAGTTTGGAGGAATTTCATTGAACCCTGAAGAGCAAAAAATGGGAATAAAAGGATCATCTACACGTCAGGTGTTTTTTAATGATGTTAAAATTCCAATAGAAAACTTTTTAGGAGAAAGAGAAGGTGGATTTAAGATTGCGCTCAATATATTAAATATTGGGAGAATCAAATTAGCAGCTGCAGCACTAGGAGCGATGAAAAGAATTAATTCTCAAGCAATAAACTACGCAAACGAAAGAGTACAATTTGGTAAATCTATTTCTGAATACGGAGCAATTAAGCATAAAATTGCAGAACAAGCAATTAGAACATACGCAACAGAATCTGCACTCTATCGAACCGGACTTAATATTGACCAAGCTACTTCTACTCTAATAGAAGGAGGAATGGAAGCTGAAAAAGCGAAGCTTGCAGGAGTTGAGGAATTTGCAGTTGAAGCAGCAATACTAAAAGTATTCGGTTCAGAATCTTTAGACTACGTTGCTGATGAAGGAGTCCAAATATATGGTGGAATGGGATTCTCTGCCGACGCTCCAATGGATCGCTCCTACAGAGATTCTAGAATTAATAGAATATTTGAAGGGACAAATGAAATTAATAGAATGTTAATTGTTGATATGCTTGTTAAAAGAGCTATGAAAGGAAAATTAGATTTATTAGGTCCTGCTAAAGCAGTAGCTAAAGAATTAATGAGTATTCCAGATTTTGGAACTAGTGACGATACTCTATTTTCATCAGAAGCTAAGTATCTTGCCAATTTTAAGAAAGCAGCCTTAATGACAGCAGGAGCAGCTGTTCAAAAACTAATGATTAATTTGGGGAAGGAACAAGAGATTGTGATGAATATTTCAGATATGATTATCGAAATTTATGTTGCTGAATCTTTATTCCTTAGAGTTAGAAAACTAGTTGATCAACATGGAGAGAAAGCTTGTGCAGTGAAAATAGCAGCTTTAAAAACATATATCAATGATGCGGCAGATAAAATAAATACTGCAGGAAAAACCGCTATTAATTCATTCACTGAAGGAGATGAAGCAAGAATGATGCTAATGGGAATTAAAAGATTTACGAAAGTAGCACCTTTCAACTCGAAGGACGCAAGAAGATTAATTTCCGAATTTTTAGTATCAGAGAATAAATACGCTTTATAAGACTCCGTTTATTCTAAATAGTCAAAAAAAAGGGTGCTAAAAGCACCCTTTTTTTTGACGTTCAATGAACTTTAAAATACTGTATAAAGGTTTGTCAATCTGAATTTCGCATGTATTTATTATGACTTACAGTCTTAAAACTAATACCATCTACCCTACTGAACTTAATCCTTGAACAATTAAACACCATGCCTATTTACAGAACAGTACTTTGAATCTCACGCTTATCAAAAAATAAAAACCGAGTAGCAATGTCGTCTCCAAATGAAAGGTCGTGTGTTGCACAAAAAATCAAGCATGAATTAGAGAGTTCTTTTAATCGAACGATCAGTAACGCTTTACTAGAAACATCAAGGTAAACACTTGGTTCATCTAAAAATAATATCTTGGGAGATTTTAAGAACTGTCTGCATATACTTAGCTTTCTAAACTGACCATCACTGAGCTCGTCAATAAACTCATCCAGTTTCACATTTAACTTGAAACTTTCCAGTATCTCGACAAGCATTTCATGGGTTGGATTAATTCCGAAACTCAAATAATTCTCGATCGTTAAATACGCAGTTTGAGGTCTATGAGAATCAACCCAACCAATTGTAGGATCATCAAATATTTTCACACTACCACTTAAGGGAGAAAGTAATCCTGCTAAAGTTTTAAAAAATGTAGACTTACCAACACCATTATTTCCTTTAACAACAACGATATCCCCTAACAAAAATTGATTAGAAAAAGTATTTTCAATGATAGTTTTATGGTACCCTATCTTTAAATATCTAACGGTTAGCAACGTACATTTTTTTTAAAAGTAAATAAATAATTATAGGTACTCCCAATATACTTAAAACTGAATTTAATGGTAACAAAAAATCAAACACAGCTCCTCTAGAAAGTAAATCACCAACTAGTAACAAAGAAGATCCTAAAAGAGAAGAAGGTAATATTAGTATTTTTATATTGGAAGTTTTCAAATACAACTTCAATATGTTAGGAACTATAACACCTACAAAAGCTATAGGGCCAACAATTGCGGTGACTACTCCAACCCACACCCCTAAAACGACTAAAATTATTTTTTTTTCTATAGCCACAGAACCAACTTTCAATAATGTAAGTTCATGCTCGCCCAAAAGGTATGCGTTTAACCAGTTAGATTTTTTTATCATGAAAATAAATCCAAAAAAACAATATAAAAACAACACGGATATCTCAATCCACATACCGCTATTTAATGACCCCATTCCCCAAAAAACATAATTCCTTAAACCAGCTTCAGTACTTACTTGAACAAAAACTTCAATTAGGGCATAACTCGCATAACTTAGTAATAATCCAATAATTAAAACTAGACTCAAATTAAAGGATTTACCGGCAGTAAATAACAACAAAAACAAAAAACCAACTGCTCCTGCAATTGCAAAACCACTAGCTCCAAATGAACTTATCTGACTAGATAACCCCGGAATTAAGTAAAATAAGGCTATTCCCAAACTTGCTCCAGAATTAATCCCTAAAGTTGTTGGTCCAGCTAATGGGTTTTTGAAAATTGTTTGAATACCTAATCCTGATAAAGCACAAGAAACACCTACTAGAATAGATAGGCAAGCTCGAGGTAACCTGGAAGATAAAAATATATCGAAATCGATCGAATCTGTATTATCAAATACACTAAACAAAGAAATACTTACAGATCCCATTAGCAACTCTGCAAGAGTTAAAAAAAGCAATAAAAAGCTTAATAATATATTAAAGTAATTAATTTTCAAGTGTAATTAATTTAAAAAACGTACCATTCTTTTCTTTGGTTATTAATCTATTAAGATCACCAATAATAACATTGGGTTTTAAAATACTTTCATCAAAAAAATTTGTTTGTATTGTATTACAATACAACACATTAAGCTGTTTTCTCTTTACTAAATCTAAAACTGGCTTTAATCTCAATTTTAATCCACTCGTATCTTTTTCCCAATCAAAAAACAATAAATAGTCCAACTCATTTAATTTAACCATTGCAGCTTCCTCCGAAATCACATCGCTGCCAACTTTTTCAGAGTCACAATCAACCTTGCCTCCAGAATCCTTAATTAATTTCGATATATAACTATTACAACCTGGTAAATACCATTTTCCTGCATAATTATTTAATTGAATTATCCTTTTATTTTCAATTGGAAAAGCTTCATATTTAGATACTATATTAAAGTATATTTCGTCTCCTTTTTTGCCTTTATGGAAAAGAGCACCAAAAAATGCTATCCAAGAAGATTTTTTTAAAGGATTACTTTCTGCATATTCGTCTACCACTAATATTTGGTATTTTGACTTTATTCTTAAAAGGCTTTTTAATTGATAGGAATTACAAATAATTAGATCTGGTGATAATGCTATAATTCGCTCTTGATCTACTTCTGAATTCTCCCCCACACTTTTTATTGCTGGCGAAATATTTTTTAATCTATTTAAAGACAAAATACCTGCAACGTTATCCTCAACACCCAAAGCTTTGATATAGCTAAACAAAGGAGTCGCTAAAATGACAACTCTTTTAGGGGCAGATGAGAATACAGCACTACTTATTTCTACTTGCTTATTATATGTCTTAAAAACTGAATCATTAAGTACTTTAAACTTGTTTGAAACTTCAATTTTATGCTCACTTTCATTTTCTATATTCGGAGAACAAGCAACGACCACCAAAGTTATCATCAAAATAAGTAATATTCTCATATTACAAATGTAGGCAAAAGTAACTATCTTACATGCTCTTAATCAATTTATACATGCATATTATTGGTCCTATTTCACCTCTTTATTACAAGATTAAAAGCCTAATAAAAACACGCTTACCAATACAATAGTTAGAAGTATTGCCTTTATTAGGTAAGAAAAAAAGAGTCTTATTATTAGGTTTTCGCTTGCCAAAAACCTAATAATAAATAATCGGATTAAAACTATTAAATAGATCACTGAAGAAGGGGCTAGCAGCAGCCTCCTCCATCATAAAAATAAGTTGATTCTGATAAATAGATATCGTCTCTTCCAAGTTTAGCTAAATCACTACTTGTTTTATCACAAACTGCTATAGGTTGATTTTTAAATAAATTATGTCCTTTTTGATCATCGAAAAAATCTTCATTCCCATAATAAATAGCTGTTCTTCCTGTAAAGATGCATGGCCCATCTTCAGGCATAGGATCTTTAATTGCGCAAACCTCAACGCTTTCAATAAATATGAGTTCATCCGTATCGTATTGTTTGGGAGATAAAACTCTGTATGGCCGTTTAGCTCTGATTTCAATTGTTCCAAACCCAACCTCTGTAATCATATTAATATAATCTTTCAACGTTAAAGAACCAGATAAGCAAAGCGCTCTTAATGTTTCGTCTAACTTGAGATTTTCTGGCATTTTTTCAGCAACGGGGTCACTTAAAACCAGTCTCCCATTCGGTTTTAGTACGCGATACATCTCTCTTAAAGCCTTCTTTAAATCTTCATTAGAAAATATATTAAATAGACAGTTTTGTGCAGCTACATCAATAGAATTATCCTCTACAGGTAGATCAAGCGCATCACCTTTTCTAACTTCGACAAATTCTTTTTTAAACCAGCTATTTTTTGCCTCAGCTTCATTCATATTTTCATTACATGCGTCGATCATCTCATCAACAACATCAAGCCCTATAACACCAGCTTTTCTTCTACTAAAATAAGAAAACTGAAGTAACTCCATTCCACCTCCAATACCAACATATAAAATCGTTGGGTTATTCACTAAGTCACGTGGATTAACAGTACTTCCACAACCATAATTCATCGCCAACATTTTTGAAGGAATACTCAATCCAGGTAATTGCCAAATTGGAGTTGTTGTGCAACATAATCCTACATCTGGAGTAATTGCAGCCTCTTTATATACGTTTTTTGTTGTTTCTAAATAAGTTTTCATTTCCTACAATTTTGTCCAATCTAACTTCCCTTCTAAATCCTCTAAATAATCAACATCAGATAATACTGGAAGTAATTTATAATTTAATTTTTCTTTCGTTATTTTTTTTATCGTTTCCACCAATAAATCAGAAGCACTCCAGGGCATGTTTTTAAATAGTGATGGAATAACTTTATTCAAACCTAAAAGATAATAACCCCCGTCTTTAGCAGGTCCAATTACTACGTTAGTATTTTCTAGTTTAGAAAACCCTTCATTAATAATTTTAGACGTTATTTCTAAACAATCCGACCCCAAGATAACAACATTATCAAAACCCTTAGAAAATACAAACTCAAACGAATTTTTCATTTTTTCACCTAAACTACCACTAATTTGCACTTTATTTTCACAGTTTAAAATACTCCATTTATTAGCTTCAATTATTTTTTCATTATGAAATAAGAATAATTGATCAGCATTGGTGTTTTTTATTATTCTATGCGTAAATTCCAGCAAGTATTTGTATACTTTCAATGCACCCTCTTCACCTATCGAATTCGCTAATCTAGATTTAACTTTTCCTAGTTCTGGATTTTTCACAAAAATAATAATTGCTCTCATTATACAATTGCTCCTTGGCAGCTTGACCCTGCTCCTGAAGTACAGCCCAAACAATGATTATTAACTACAATATTTCTGTGTTTTAATATTTCTTCATCAAAATTTTTGATGTTCCCAATGGGACTAGCTAAAGAAAGATCTAACATTTGATTAAAATCACAATCATACAAATCTCCGTCCCAACTCACTGATAACGTATTTTTACACATTAAACCTGCAATACTTTTGGGATTAAATGCGTCACTAAGCATTTTCATATATGATTCGTATTTACCTATAATTAATAGGTAGTCTAAAAATCGTGAAATCGGTAGATTAGTAATTGTAAACAAGGCATTAAATTTAATCTCAAAATCATTAAAAAGTTCTCTTTTATAATCCGTTTCTAATCCCTTTTGATCCGATGGAAGATGAGGTCCTCCAGGGTTAAAAACTAAATCTAATTCTAGTCCAGAACCCTCTTTTCCATATCCTAATTCATTCAAAACTATTAAAGCTTTAATTGAATTAGTGAAGGCGCCGTCACCTCTTTGTTTATCCGTATTAGATTTTGTGTAACAGGGTAATGATGCAATCACAACCAATTTATTATCGGCAAAAAACTGTGGAAATGATTTAAACTTTTTACCTGAAACTAAAATTGTTAAATTACTTCTAATTATAACGCGTACTGACCTTTTCACCAATTCACTAACGAACCACTTAAATTCAGGGTGCATTTCAGGAGCACCACCCGTTAAGTCAACTGTCTCAACAGTTGAGCAGTCAACTGTTTCTAAACATGAAACCAAAACTTCATGAGTCATAATTTCCTTTCGGTCTGGACCGGCATCAACATGGCAATGCTCGCAAGTCATATTACACATATAACCCAAATTAATCTGAAGAATTTCTAATTTATTTGGTTTTAAAAAAGGAGTTCCAATTTTAATAAGTCTAGAACTAAAACTTTCTACGCCTTCTATGGCAGCTGATAGTTTATCAACTTGCACTTTAGAATCACTTAATTTACTTCCTTTTTTTTTTAATGTTTTCCCCACTGAATATTTAATTATTCAACTTCCAATCGTAATCACGAAACGAAATTTCAGCATTTGTATTTATTTCCACTTTTGAATACTTATTAATGAAGTGAATCAGATTATTTCTTTTTGTAAAATCAATCCTAAACCATTTAAATATTTTAGACAAAGATAATTCTTTTGAAGTAAGGTTATTTCGTTTTGGATCATTAATAAAGCATTTTGCTTGAGCTACTAATTGCTCCTTTAGGCTGTCTGGTTCATATGCCCTATTTAATAAAACAGGACAAGATAACGAGGCGCATACAATAGCAAAATGGATCATCGGCTCATTCTGCTTTCTTAAAATTTCATGTTCAATTTCACCTAGCGATATGGACTCCTCATTGATTTCAATAAACTTATTACTCCAAGGCTCATCAATCTCTTTAATAGATTTAATCCCCGGATTATTGATAATTAGTTTAATGGTAAATGCATTGTATACATTTATCCAAAAACATAATCGATCTTCCTTTGACCATTTTGCCCCATATGGGTTACTGGATGCTAATTGACTTAAATACTTTTCGAATTTTTTCGATTTAGCAATCTCTTTATAATTAACAACACCTTTATTTGAAACATGCTTCTCAAGTACTTCATTCCACAATTGATGAGAAGGTATTTTTGAATTGATTGAAATATGATGATTTTTCGGAAGTAATTTAATAGAAACAGCAATTACTACAATTAGATAAATAAAAGGATATGTTGCTGTCAATTTCATTAATACTTATTTAGACAATACTATAAAATGGGAAAGACATGCTATAAAACCGACTTCATTTATGGTTCCCGACTTACTTCTATAACAATTTCTAAATACAATTTTCATAATCCTCTTTCTATAGATTAAAACGCAAGAATACATACCTATTCGTATTTCAGATAAACAAGATCCATTACAGATGGGAAGAGGTGAAATTGCATGCTCTCTTTTTTCCTTCACGTAATTTAACAATTGTAGATTACAAGTATTCGGAAATCATAATTTGGAGTGTCATCAAACAGTATAAATAAAATCAGTTATTGTAAATGTCAAAAATTCGATTGAATATAATTTATGGCCTCGGTAGATTGTGTTTCAATCTGAGAAATCAATAATTCAATCTCATTAAAATTTCCTTTTGAGAAATCATTGTACTCTATTATCTCTGCTAATTGAGATACTGATTTCATCCCCATAATTACTGTAGGAGACCTATATTTATGCGCTACTTTGCTTAATTTATCCCATTGTTTATAATCAAATGCTTTTCTCATTTCTGAAATTAAAACAGGAGAATCATTTTTAAAGATATTTATCATTTGCTGAACAAAACCGTTATTACCTTCCGACATATCTCTTAAGTAGGATAAATCAACTAAAGGTTTATCTCGCTTGATATATTTAGATTTCGGAGTTGTAATTACTCTGGACGAAAAAATTAATTCATAAATTATCTGAACAAATTCTTCCTTATTAATAGGTTTTGAAACGTGACTTGACATTCCCGCTTCCAAACACTTTACGATCTCTTTCTTAAAAGCATGTGCCGTCATTGCGATAATTGGAACCGTTTTTTTTCGTGAATCTTGCATATTTCTAATTTCATGAGTTGCTTCAATACCATCCATGTCAGGCATTTGAACATCCATTAAAATAAGGTCATAGTCATTTGATTTAACTGCTTTTATAGCCTGAAAACCCGTTTCCGCTAAATCTATTAAAACTTCAAATTGTTTCAGATACATAATAACCAACTTCTGATTCATCATATTATCTTCAGCAAGTAATATTCTTTTCCCTTTTAATTTATCATAATTAATTGTTGTGTTTTTTTGTTCAGTTTTAATTACAACTTCCTCATCAGCCAAACCAAACGGCAAATGAAAAATGAAAGACGACCCTTTACCTTCTTCACTTTTCACACTGATACTACCTCCCATTAATTTCAATAAATCTTGAACTATAGTTAAACCTAATCCTGAACCACCGTAATGCGCTTCTTCCCCCACATCAGTTTGCATAAAATTATCAAAAATAAGTTCTTGTTTATTTTTCGGAATTCCTACTCCTGTATCTGTAACTTCAAAATCAATATAGATTATATCTTCAACTGTTCGCTTAACTGTAGTATTGACAAGCACATACCCAACATGCGTAAATTTTATTGCATTCCCTACTAAATTTAATAATACCTGGTACAATCTTGTTTTATCTCCTTTAATAGTAGTAGGAACTTGTGAATCAATTGAGTAATCTAATTTTATCTTTTTATCTTTTGCTTTACCTTCTAAAACTATGAATACATTCTGTAAAATATCCTCTAAAACAAAATCCTTTTTATTAATAGATATTTTACCAGCTTCTATCTTCGAAAAATCTAAAATATTATTAACTAAATTATGTAAGTTCTCTCCTGAAACATTGATTGCTTGAACAAACTCCTTTTGTATTTTAGTAAGACTAGTTTCTTTCAATAAATTTGTAAAACCAATAATGGAATTCATTGGAGTTCTAATTTCATGAGACATTTTCGCTACAAAGCTTTGTTTCAAATCCGCAGCATTCTCAGCTATTTTTTTCGCCTCACTTAGTGACTCCTTTCCTTTGATATGATCCGTTACATCTAATGCCAGACCTTGAATTTCATTAACGACTCCATCATCTAACAATGAAGGCGTAAAAGTTACCTCAAAAATAATTTCATTGATTTCAACAGTACACTTTTCAATATTCCCTTGCAAAGCGGAATCAAAAGCTGAATTTAATGCCTTGTATTCAATAAATACCTCTTTAAAATACAAACCAATTACTGAACTGGAAAGTGGATTAAATGTAATCCAGTCTTTCCCAATTCCTAATCTAAAAAATCCTTTCCCATCAAGTACAAATAAAATAATTGGTGTATTCGAAATAATAGTTCCTAAACGATCCTCTACCTTTTTCAATCTTATTTCGGTTTCCCTCTTTCTTCGCTCAAGTTCACTAACTCTTACGCAATTACTAATGCAATGCGATAATCCTTCTACATTTAATATACTTTTAGGAATATAATCCGATGCTCCAGATTTTATGAATTCAATAGCAGTATTAGCGTCAGCATAAGACGTAATTATTACAATAGGGATCTGTATTCCCAAATTTCTAATTAACTTTAATAACTCAAGTCCATTTGTAGAAGGGAGGTGATTATCAAGAAAAACTAAATCGTAGTTATTTTTCTTAACCTCTTCTAGTCCGTCCTTAGAAGAAGAAGAATGCTTAAAACTATAAATGATACCTGTATTACTTAAAACTCTTGCGAAGTTTCTCGCATCAACCTTATTATCTTCAATTAGTAATATTTTTAATTCTGATGCCATTTATCTTTAATTTTACAAATATCACTTAACCTACTAACTGATGCTTTAAATATCTTAATAAGAACACTAAACCTTCTTTTTTGTCCAAGAAAAGATATACAATATAATTCACTTTGTTAGATTATAAAGAAGACTGAAACGCACAAATTAGCTTACTTTTTTTTTAAAAAAAACTATTCAAAATATTGTGTAATTAACCTCATCATCTTTATCAATATTTTCACAAACAAAAAAAGGTAACTGAGCTACCTTTACATTGTTAATGCAACGAATACTAATCCTCATCAACCTAACATCGTTAATTATTATTAATTTACTTTTCCTTCTCGACTATTTTATATGAAAAAACTACATTGAGCTAAATTTTACTAACAATAGTATAGATGTAATTTTAAAAAAAGTTACGCTTTTTTTGATTTACTAAATAAAATAATTCCAGTTAAAATGATACCTATTCCAAGAACTGTTATCATCGATATCGACTCACCAAAAATCAACCAACCTATTGCAAAAGCATGCACAACTCCTAAATATTTAAAAACAGTCACAGACGCAGCTTTATCAGACTGCAGAGCTTTCGTCATTGAAACCTGCGCAACCTGAGTAAACACTCCTAATACAACCACTAAACCTATATCTCCCCAAGAAGGTGTTATCCAATTTGCAAACACAAAAGTTAATACTAAAGCAACAGGAGTACCTACTAGAGGAAAGTAAAAAACAGCAACCAAAGAATGATCTGTTTCCTTACAAATCCTTACGCAATTATAAGCCAGTCCAGATAAACTTGCGGAACCTAAGCCCAGTAATAACATTTGAAGTGTTAAACTCAAACTACCCCATTTTAAAACAAGCACTCCAAAAACACAAAGTAATAAATACAACCATTGTTTAATTGATATTCGTTCTTTCAATAAGAACACAGCTATAATTGCGGTGAAAATTGGAGATAAATACTGTAACATAACTGCCGTACCTAATGATACATTTTTTATTAAAACAAACATCATCAGTAAAGCAACAACTCCCGATATTCCCCTTAAAAAAAGAATTGGTTTGTTTACACCCCATAGATTTATTTTAAGTAATCTTAGATGAACTATTGTAATAATTAATGAACCTATACTTCTAAAAAACACCAGTTGGAATTCAGAATATTCATCCATGAACTTGATGATCATATTTACAATTGCAAACGCAAAAGTAGAAAGCACCATCAAACCAATTGTTTTCCAATTCATATTCTATTTTTATTAAACTTTAATACAAATCTCACGTAATTAATTTACTTTAAAAAAAAAATCATCAAATGATTCAAAAAGTATATATCGTTTCTGCAGTAAGAACACCTCTAGGAAGTTTTGGAGGAGCATTATCAAGTATCCCAGCAACAAAACTAGGTAGTATAGCAATAAGAGGTGCGATAGATAAAATTAAAATTAATCCGGATGAAATTAATGAGGTTTACATGGGGAATGTACTTCAAGCTAATACTGGGCAGGCACCTGCAAGACAAGCTGCTATGGGTGCAGGTATTCCGAACACAGTTCCTGCTACAACTATTAACAAAGTATGTTCGTCAGGAATGAAAGCTGTAATTCTAGCTGCTCAATCTATTCTCCTTGGAGATAATGAAATTGTTGTTGCAGGAGGAATGGAAAACATGTCTCAAGTTCCGTACTATTCTAATAACATGAGATGGGGATCTAAACTAGGTGATGTGCAATTGATCGATGGCTTAGTTAGAGATGGTTTAACAGATGTTTATAATAAATACCACATGGGTAACGCTGCTGAATTATGCGCAAAAGAATATAAGATTAGTAGAGCAGATCAAGATAATTTTGCAATTAAATCTTATACGAAAAGTACAAAAGCATGGAATGAAGGAAAATTCGAAGATGAAATTGTTGCTGTAGAAGTTCCGCAAAGAAGAGGCGAACCTGTTAGAGTTGATCGTGATGAGGAATTTATTAACGTTAACTTAGAAAAAATCCCAAACCTTCGTCCCGTTTTTCAAAAGGAAGGATCTGTAACTGCAGCAAATGCATCTACTTTAAATGATGGAGCTTCTGCTTTAATACTAGCGAGCGAAGCTAAAGTGAAAGAACTTGGATTAACACCTATTGCAGAAATATTGAGCTATGCTGATGCTGCTCAAGAACCAGAATGGTTCACAACAGCACCTTCAAAAGCAATTCCTATCGCAATAAATAAAGCTGCATTAAAAAAAGAAGATGTCGATTTTTATGAATTAAACGAAGCGTTTAGTGTTGTTGGAATTGTTAATTCTAAAATACTAGCCATAAATTCAGAAAAAGTAAATGTAAATGGAGGTTCAGTTTCACTAGGACACCCACTTGGTTGTTCAGGTGCTAGAATAATTACAACATTAATAAATGTGCTTAAACAAAACGGAGGAACTTATGGCGCAGCAGGAATATGTAATGGCGGAGGTGGTGCTTCAGCAGTAGTGATTAAGAACTGCTGAAAATTAATTTAATTATATTATTTTTATATATATGAAGTGGATTGTATGGTTCTCATGCCTATTTTTATTTTCGTGTAAATCAGAATCTGATGTTAAATTGAGTAACAAATGGCAACTTGAATCTTACGTGAAAAACGAATCAAGCCTTGTTAAAAATGTACCAGGTTTTATTTATTTCACATTTATGAAAGACAATACAATATCAGTAGATCTTGATTTGAACACATGTTTTGGTTTATATACAAAAAGCAGTAAAACATTAATTTTAACTGATTTTTCTTGTTCAGAAATTTGCTGTGACTCTACAATATCTTTAAACGCATTTGAATTATTTACAGATAGTATTCGTACCTACCAGATTAACGGAGAAACACTTAAATTAAAAGGTAAATACGGAACAACAATGCAACTTACTTTAGTAAAGTAGTTCCTTTGAAATATAACTTTCCTCTACTTCTTGTTTTCTCGTTATTTTAATTACGACTATTTCATTATTAATGAATCGAGCCTTCAAGAAAAAAATATATAAACGAGACTTATTGCTCAACCTATCCTATCACGAAAAATAGCGACATACCTCCCCCAACAATCCGTCCGTAAAACCAACTACTTGATAGATTTAAATTCTCTAAAAAGGATTCGTGGCAATCACTGTCAACTCAGTAATCATTCCTCTACTATTCATTTCTAAAGCAGCAATTACTGTATCTGAAATCTCACTTGGAGATAATTTATTATCCTCCAAACTTCTCTCAACTCTATCCTCTTTACCAAAAGCAGTTGGTACTTCTGATGGATTTATTTGCATTACTCTCACATTAAACCTTCGCAATTCCGCCTGCCAACATTGTGTCAAACCACTTAAAGCAAATTTACTTGAAGCGTAAATACTCCCTTGAGCATAACCTTTTGACGCTGCAGTTGAAGCAATGTTAATAATATTACCACTTTTTTGATTAATGAAAACTTCTGAAACATACTTAGCCATCATAGTAGCTCCAAAAACATTCGTTGCATATACTTCTTGCATTTTTGCCAAATCCAATTCATGAATTAATCCCCATTCAGCGTACCCTGCATTATTAATAAGAACATCAACACCTCCCCACTTTTCTAAAGCAAAGTCAACTGTAGCTTTTGCTTCCTTTTCAACGGATACATCTGCATAATAAGCTGTACAACCTAGCTCTAATGCTACTTTCCCTAATTTATTCTTATCTCTTCCTGTTATAATTACACTAGCACCTTTAGCTAATAAATCCTTAGCCGTTTGCTTACCTATTCCTGAACTACCTCCAGTTAAAATAATCTTACTCCCTTGTAATTCCATATTTTTTTTAAATCATCAAAAGAAACTCTTACAAGTCAATTTTTATTTTTTTGTTCCCTTTATATTTACAGCCTCTTTCACTTTTTCCTTTAAAAGAGCTATATTCAAAACGTCCTTAGCAGTTTTTACAAAATGGAAATCAATACCTTTTAAATAATCCTTTCCTATTTTCTCAACATCATGTTTGTTTTCTTTACTTACAATGATCTCTTTTATATTTGCTCTTTTAGCCGCTAATATTTTCTCTTTAAGACCGCCAACAGGAAGTACCTTCCCTCGTAAAGTGATTTCACCTGTCATCGCTATGTTTGCTCTTACTTTTCGCTGGGTAAACGCACTAGCTAAAGCAGTTAACATCGTAATTCCAGCAGACGGGCCATCTTTTGGTGTTGCACCTTCGGGAACGTGAACATGTACATTCCAATTCTCAAAAACATCAGAATTCAATCCATAATCCTCAGCATGCGATTTTAAATACTCCATCGCTAAAGTTGCCGATTCCTTCATTACATCTCCAAGGTTTCCTGTTAATGTAAACTTTCCTTTTCCCTTACTTAAAGACACTTCAATAAATAAAATATCTCCACCAACAGCAGTCCATGCTAGCCCTGTAACTACTCCTGCAAAATCATTTCCTTGGTATTTATCTCTTTCTCTTGGTGGACCTAAAATATCAATTAGTTTCCTAGCTGTTAATCCTGTTTCTATTTTTTCTTCTAGAGCTACAGACTTTGCGAAAGACCGAATCACTTTTGCAATTGTTTTCTCTAATGATCTAACACCACTTTCCCTAGTATATCCTTCTACAATTTTCTCAACAATAGTAGCCGTGAATTTTACATGCCCTTTGTTCAAGCCATGCTCCTTTAACTGCTTAGGTATCAAATGACGCTTTGCAATTTCAGCCTTCTCTTCAAGTGTATAACCTGTAACCTCAATCAACTCCAATCTGTCTCTTAAGGCAGGTTGTATAGTACTTAATGAATTACAAGTAGCAATAAACATAACCTTACTAAGGTCGAAATCCTGCTCTACATAATTATCATAAAAATTTGCATTCTGTTCTGGATCTAAAGTCTCAAGTAATGCAGATGAAGGATCACCTTGTGCATCTCTACTAATCTTATCTAATTCATCAAGAATAAATACAGGATTAGCCGATTTCACTTTTCTTAAATTTTGAATGATCCTTCCAGGCATTGCTCCGATATATGTTTTTCGATGCCCTCTAATCTCTGCCTCATCTCTTACTCCACCAAGCGACATTCTAACATATTTTCTTCCTAAAGCTTCTGCAACACTTTTACCTAAAGACGTTTTTCCAACTCCTGGAGGTCCATATAAACACAGAATGGGTGCTTTCATATTTTTCTTCAATTTCAAAACAGCTAAATGTTCCAAAATTCTATCCTTAACATCGTCCAAACCATAATGGTCTCTATCTAATATTTTCTTTGCTTCTTTTAGATCAAAAACATCCTTAGAATATTTATTCCAAGGTAGGTCGACTAAAAGTTCTAAATAGTTTAAGTATACAGAATACTCTGAAGCTTGGGGATTGATTCTCTGTAGTTTTTGTAATTCTTTTGTGAAGTGTTTTTTCACAGATTTACTCCACTTTTTCTTTTTCGCCTTTTTCTGTAAAGATTTTATTTCCTGATCATTTGAACTCCCTCCAAGTTCCTCTTGGATAGTTTTCATTTGTTGATTCAAAAAATACTCTCTTTGCTGGTTATCCAAATCTACCTTTACCTTAGATTGAATTTGATTTTTAATCTCCAACATTTGCAATTCTTTCGTTAAAAAACCAAGAACTTTTGTTGCTCTAATTTGCAAATTGCTTTCTTCCAGCATCGCTTGCTTTTGTACAACTGTTAAACTCATATTACTAGCTATGAAGTTAACAAGGAATGAAGGACTTTCTATATTTTTAATAGCAAAAGAAGCATCCGAAGGAATATTTGGCGAATCTTTAATAATCTGAAGTGAGAGATCTTTTAAAGATGATATCAAACCTTGAAATTTCTTATCAATTTTCTTTGGCTTAATATCTTCAATCTTTTTAATCTTACCAAAAAAGTAAGGATCCGTAGAAGTAACCTCTGTTATTTCACATCGCTTTTTACCTTGAATTATTACCGTTGTATTACCATCTGGCATTCTCAAAACCTTCATAATATGCGCTACCGAACCAATTTTATTAATATCACTTGGTTCTGGATCTTCTTTATCTACATCCTTTTGCGAAACAACTGCAATTGTTTTGTTTCCTTTGTAGGCATCATTAACCAGTTTAATAGACTTGTCTCTTCCCACAGTAATAGGGATTACAACACCTGGAAATAAAACGGTATTTCTTAAAGTAAGAATCGGTAATTCATTTGGAATTGCAGCATCCATTAATCCATCATCCTCTTCAGAGGTTAATAAAGGAATAAATTCAGCTTCTGTATCTATAATATTATCTAACATTAAATTTCTAAAATCGAATATGCTTTGCATCATTTTTTCTTTGCGACAAATTGGCGTAACTAAACATTATATAATGTCATTGCAGCCTATAATTCATCATTTTTAGTACTTACATTTATTTGTCAAGTGATATGCCAATCACAACATACAGTCATAATGACATTTCACAAACTAGTCCAAAACTACAGAGAGTTTCTTTCAATACTTTTTAATATCTCATAATCTAGTTTAGTCAACTCTTCTCCCTCCATTTTTGCAATATTCGTATTAACATTCCATGCTCTTTCAAATTGGTATCTTTCATCTTTACCCCAACTGAAAGACGGAATATATTTAGGGGGAAAACCCTCCCCAAACACATTTGCATTAACACCTATTACTGTTCCCGTATTAATCATCGTATTAATTCCCGTTTTAGAATAATCACCAAAACAAGCACCAATAAATTTCTCACCACTACCCTCTAAGGTACCTGTTTCGTAATCCCAAACTTTCACACCTGAAAAAGTATTTTTAAGATTTGAACAATTCGTATCAGCGCCAAGATTAACCCACTCACCAACAATCGAATTACCCAAGTAACCATCGTGTGATTTATTAGAATACCCCTGTATGATAGAATTTTTAACTTCTCCCCCAATTCTACATTTAGGACCTACTGAAGTTGGACCATATATCTTAGCACCTAATTTCACTTTTGACCCTTCTAAAATAGAAAAACCTCCTCTAATTACTGTCCCTTCCATTACCTCAACATTTCTACCTATGTAAATCGAGCCTGTATTAGTATTTAATATACATCCTTCTATATATGCGCCATCTTCTATGAAAAGACGACTAGAATCTCCTATTAAAGTATTAGATTCTGGTAAAGGATTAGAAATTCTATTCGCTGTAACTAAATCAAAATCATTTTCAAGTTCTTCTTGATTCAATTTAAATAAATCCCACCAGTTGTTTAATACAGTAATCTCACCTTCAAATTTCTGAGGTCGTAAACCTTTAAAAGTTTCCTTTTTAAAACTTACTTCTGATTTTATCGCCATCCACCCTTTGTCACAAAGTAACATTTCACCATTTCCCAAATTAGAAATAGCCTGTAAATAATCAGGATTTGGTAAATACTTAGAGTTTAAAACAAGTGCAGGTCCTTCAAATTCTTTAAAAAACTTTTGATTTAAGTAATCCTCAGAAACAGATACAGAATCTATTTTTAAATACCGATCCCATTTTTCATGAATTTTTAAAATCCCACATCTCATATATGAAACAGGCCTTGTATAAGTTAAGGGGAGGAATTTCTCCCAATTAGAATCAACTAAAACAGTTTTCATAAACAATATATAAATCGTTCTTGAAGATAATAATTCTTAAACAAAAAAAGAGCCATTCCGCAAACGGAATGGCTCTTTTAATTTTATAAAAAACCTTAAATTACTTATTAAGGTGTTTTGCGAATCTGTTTTTGAACTTATCAATTCTACCAGCAGTATCAACAATAGTTGATTTACCTGTGTAAAATGGGTGAGAAGTGTTAGAAATATCTAATTTAAATAAAGGATACTCTGTACCATCTACTTCAATAGTGTCTCTAGTGTCAGCACATGACTTTGTAATGAACTGATGATCGTTTGACATGTCTTTAAAAACAACGAATCTATAATTTTCTGGATGTATACCTTTTTTCATCTCTAATAATATTTAATGGGGGACAAAGATAACAAGAGTAATCTATAAATCCCACATAATTATCAATTAATTTTAATGGACCGCGAATTTAATTATATAAAGGCAATATAATCGATTGATAGTCGTATAATTTAAGTTTACTTTAAATTTTTAATTTAAATTTGCATGATGCTTAAAAAGGCACTTGGAATATTACTAATTACGGTTGCTGTACTTTCTTCTTGTCAAAAAGATGAGTACGCCGACTCTGCATCTGATAAAATATACTTCACTGCAGACACATTATTTTTCGACACCGTTTTTACGTCTATAGGTTCTAGTGTAAGGAAATTTAAAATAAAAAATCCTAACAAAGAAACCATACTTATTTCGTCACTAAAATTGGCTACCGGGAATAATTCTCCTTTCAGATTAAATGTTAATGGAGTTGCAGGGAATAATTTTACAGATATAAAAATTAGAGGTGAAGATTCTGTTTGGGTTTTTGCGGAAGTTACTATTGATCCAAATACAGGAGACCTCCCATTTATTGTGAAAGACTCAATCGTACTTAATACGAATGGGAATATTCAAGATGTAAATCTTGTTGCTTTCGGTCAAAATGCTATTTATCATCGTCCTGATGCAGGTAAATCATCATTTACTATAAACTGTTCAGAAGTTTGGAATAGCGACAAACCTCATATCGTTTATGGAGTTGCCGTTATAGATTCCATGTGTTCACTAACAATTAAAGCTGGCACTAAGGTTCATTTTCACAACAACGGAGCTTTATTGGCCTATTATGGAGGTTCATTAAAAATAAAAGGAACTGCTGCTAACCCCGTAATTTTGCAAGGAGACCGACTGGAACCTTGGTATACAGAAACTCCTGGACAATGGTTAGGTGTTTATTTATTCCCACTGAGCTTTGATAATAAAATAGAATGGGCTGTTATTAAAAATTCACGAATAGGAATTCAATGTGACACAATTAATTCTATACAAAGTAGCAATCCAACACTCACACTAAAAAACACAGTAATTAAAAACTGTTCATCAATCGGATTATCGGGCAGAGGTGCTGAGATTACAGCTTACAATTCTATCGTGTCTAATTGCGGAGAATATTGCGGTTCCTTTTCTTTAGGTGGAAAATACAATTTTTACCATTGTACTTTCGGAAGCTATAATTCAAATAACTCTGATAAACCAGCTATTATTTTAAATAATTGGTACAAGGATGCCAACAAAAATATTATTACCAGAAATTTAACTGAAGCTAATTTTTACAGTTCTATTGTATATGGAAGTAAAAAAAATGAAATATTATTGAGCGAAGAAACTGGTGGCGACTTTAATTTTAAGTTTAAAGATTGTTTAATTAAGATCGACAATAACGAAACTAAATCTGACCTTCCAGAGTTTGTCAATTGTATATTTAACAAAAGTCCCGATTTTGAAAATATAACAGAGAATAATTATCATCTTAAGGCAAGCTCAAATGCTATCGATAAAGGAGATATAAACATTGTTACTACTTTAATACCGCACATAGGTAAAGATTTAGACAATTCCCTAAGAACTCTTGATGGGCAACCAGATCTTGGCGTTTATGAATACAAAACACCATAATTATTTCCTTCTTCCACTATTTCGTTTTAAACTTGCGTGTAAATAAAACATAGTAAGATGAGAAAAATATTTCTATCAGTAGCTTCAATTGCTTTATTAAGTGCATGTGGAGGAGAAACACCTAACAATGTGGAATCACCTTCAATACTAAAAGAGTCAATTATTGATGTTACAGAAAAGGTTTGTAAGAAAGGATATGACGTTGAAAACACAATTATTGGTTTCGGTGGATTCAAAACAACTGAGAAGAAAGAAGTAAAGGGTGTTTTTACAAAATTCACAATTACAGATACTAAAATTGCAGATACTCCAGAGGAGGTTTTTGCAAAAGCCAAATTTTCAATTCCAGTCTCTACAATTGAAACCAACGATATTGGAAGAAACAAAAGAATTAAAGAGGAATATTTCGGGAAAATGGAGTCTACTTTCTTAATTAAAGGTTCTGTTGTAATGTTTAATAAAGATTCTAATCAAGTTGTTGTAAATATAACATTAAACAATATCGAAAAAGCCATCACCTTAAATTATGTGATTGCTGGAGATTCAATTCGGTTAAATGGAGAACTTAATATTTTAGATTTCGATGGATCTGATGCTCTTAACAGTATAAATACAGCTTGTGAAGCGTTACATACTGGAGCAGATGGCGTAAGTAAAACTTGGGCTGATGTTAATTTATATATTTCCTCAGTACTTAAAGAGTCTTGTGAATAAGAAAAAGCGTAATCTTAATTGAAACTACAATTAAGATTACGCTATATTTATATTACTAATTATTTTTTTTGAGATTACAGTATTACTCCCTCAAGAATTCATTGAATAAAAATATCATCAGTAGGAACTTTATTCATTACAAGATAATTAAAAAACAAGCTGTTTCCGCAGCAACAAATTATTTCCCGATAATTTTAAATTCAGTTCTTCTATTCTCTGCTCTTCCCTCTTCGCTAGTATTCTCCTTTAAAGGTTCATCATCTGCATATCCTTTATACGATAATCGATCAGCTTTCACGCCATTAATGATTAACCATTCCATTACTGATTTCGCTCTTTTTTCAGATAAAATTTGATTGTGCGATTTTAAACCTTGATTATCTGTGTGACCACCAATTTCAATTTTAAGTACAATGTTTTTATTCAAAAACTCTGCTAGCTTTTTTAGTTCTATTTTACTCTCGCCTTTAATCGTAAATTTATCCACATCAAAAAACACATTTCTAAGCACTACCCTATTTCCAATTTCAATCGGTTGTAGTGGTATGTCTTTATGCGTTGGTTTTAATAATTTATTTTTTTTCAACCTAAAATTCTCAGAGTAAAATAAATAACCTTCTTTAGCTACATTTAAAGCGTAATCTTTTCCTGTAGGTAAACAGACCAAAAACTCTCCGTGTTTATTAGATTGCGATTGAACTACTTTTTTTCCTGTTGCTAAATCTATCAACTCAAAGTCCGCACTTAAACGAGCTTTTGTTTTTGCATTGTACGTTTTTCCTGCCATATAAGTAACTGGTGTGGGTTTTAAAATTTCTGGCATTTTAAATTTATAAATATCCCAATCTCCAAAACCACCTTCTCTATCTGAAGTTATGTAAGCATAGTCACCTCTTGCATCAACTGCAAAATCAAACTCATCCTCTCCTGTATTAATTGGATAGCCCAAATTAATGGGCTCTCCCCAAGATCCATTGGCCTGCCTTTTACTCATATAAACATCACTCTTACCTAAACCCACATGCCCAGTTGAAGTGAAATACAACGTCTGATTATCTGGATGAATAGACACTCCTTGCTCTCTTCCCTTTGTGTTAATTTTATCTCCCAAATTAACAGGAATACTCCAACCTCTAGTTGTTAATGTTGACATATATATATCATTTTCACCAAAACCACCACGTCTTGTACTTGAAAAGTATACCGTCCTCCCATCACTACTCATACTAGGTTGCGCATCATGAAGATTGGAATTAATTTTAGGACCTAGATTCTTTGCATTAGACCATCTTCCGTTCTCTAATATTGATACAAATAGATCACAGCTTCCATAGCCATTCCTACCTCTTCCGTACTCACCATAAAGATCACAGATCGTAAAAATCATCGCTTGCCCGTCAGGCGTTAATGTGTGTCCTCCTTCATTCATTTCTGTATTAATCGGACTTCCAATATTAAAAGCTTTTCCCCAGTCTCCGTTTTCTTGAAACGCTGCGTAAAAATCTTCCTGTCCTTTTGGATTCAATGATCCCGGAATTGTACGTGTAAAAATCAAAGTCCCTTGATCAACAGACAATACTGGTAGATAATCTTTAAATTCTGAATTAATATTTGGTCCTAAATTCTCTGGCTTAAACTCAATTGGATTGGCAATAGCTTTTATTGAAAACTCGCTTGAAGCAATTAAAAACTTAGCCTTACTCATTTGGCGAGGTTTAGGATGATTATTTTTAGCGTAATCATATAATATATTTCTTGCATCCTTATATCGTTGTACTTGAAAATATAAATCTCCTAAATCCAATTTAAGTTGAGGAAAGAAATTTGGATTAATCGCAATTGCTTTCTCCAGACTTACAATTGATGGTTCAATTTTACGCTGCCCCATATAAACATATGCTTTTAGAATATAAGCCTCTATAAAATTAGGCTCCTTTTTTAAAGCCTTCATTGCAAATTCTAACGCTACTGCACTATTTCTTCTTTCATAATTCATCTGCCCCTCCTCCAAAAGCTTGATTGCTTTTTTACTTTTTACCGAATAAGTTTTCGGTTGCGCGAAAGAAATTATGGTTAATAAAAGGAAGGCACCCATTAAAATTTTCCGTAACTGCATCAAGTTCTGTTTAGTGATTGTTATTCAAAAACGAATGTAATCAAATAATGTTCCGAATCTGAATCACAAATATAAATGAATTATTAAAAGCACAAATTCTATCAATTTCTTTTTCTTTCATTGACAAAAAGAAATAAATCTGCTAGCTTTTTATTTACATTTTCTTTTGAGACCCATCTGATGTTTATAAACTGAACAATCGAACCTTGTTTAAGATGCTTTCGAATAGCATTTCGCATTGGAAGCGTTAAAAAATCGTTGGTTGATTTGTAAGTCACCATTTTCTCTCCATCACTTATCATCATATCAAATGAACTTATTTTGGTCCATCTACCACTAACCAATCTTGCTTTTAATTGAGAACAAGTAATCATATCTTCTTTATAAATAACCGAATCTGAAATAACCGAATAAATCGATGGAATTGGTATTTCACGATTGACAACATGCATTAACCTTTGATATCCCAAAAATACTTGTCCATTTGGAGCTTCTAAAAAAACAAGTAAATTTGCTTTAAATCCTTCCTGGATAAATAATCTATAATATCCACCAGGGATGTTGACGTTACCTCCTTTTAAGACTACCCGCTTAATTTTATATTTTCCTGAAACGCTTACTTTTATGTTATTTGCTTCTCCTCTCCAAATTACAGTATCCTTAAAATACACCTGGACGATCGGCTTTGGATTTTCAACCTTAAAAATAATAGTTTTAGCTTGTAAATTCAATGAAAATAATAATCCGATAATATAAATATGCTTTCTCATAGTTTTAAAAATTTAATCCTTTTTTGATTGACAATTCCGAATCAGAGTTGATCTCTTTAAAATCTAAACTAAATTCATGCCTTGCCTTTGATCCTACTCCTGAAAATTCAGAATTATCACAAGCGTAAATTCGATTAGAATCTGTTAAAATAATAATCATATTATCAGATTTAGGATCACACCTGAATTTATTGTAGTTTTTAGGATAAAAAGCAAACAATTTCTTTGTGTTTTTTTCAACAAGATATGCGTACTTGTGCTTTAAACTATCATCATCCGACGCTTTAAAGTCTGCAACAAACAGTGGACCTTCAGGCAAATTAGCTGGACAATCCGAATTATACATTCCAAAAGATGAAATTTGAAACGACCTAACTAATTTAGCTCTCGTTTTATCCGTTTCCGATTTTTTGGCATATAAATCATGAAAATTTATTAAGCTTGATTTCCTGTTATCCTCAGACTTACTGAACAATTTCATTTTTTCAACATTTAATGCTTTTGCTATTGATTGTTGCTTTATTAACTCTTTTTCGTATTTATTAAAAAGCGTTGCAAAAACACCTGTATTTTGATCTGGATTTAAAACCGGAATTGTATTAAAAATATATTTATTTCCATCATTATAGATAGAGAGCTGAT